>Ga0247727_10005395_pt1 | contig 25987 bp, 24 predicted proteins | sample WisWelCaveWW1625_FD_202498 | JGI IMG/M metagenome (GOLD analysis project Ga0247727, IMG submission 202498) | Biofilm microbial communities from Wishing Well Cave, Virginia, United States - WW16-25 | ecosystem: Environmental > Aquatic > Deep subsurface > Groundwater > Cave microbial mat | place...
GTTCCTGACACGGTATAATGACTTTTGGCGTGGCTGTGGCTTCTTGTTTTGTTTAGGCGTAAACCAAACTTACACGGTCACGCCGCTTTTGTCAATTATTCATGCACCAACGCCGTTTACTTTAGTAAATCTCGAAGGGAAAAGTCATACAAAGGCATTACATAAAACGGTAACACTTTATCCCTTTGTAAATATGGTCCGTCATCCAACACTGTTAGAACATTTTGGTTGTCATTTTGTTTGCAGAACGATACTTCATTTTTGAATCTTTTCAATCTCTCTTTTGTGACGTTTTGTGGACCAAGAAGTTTCAAAGCCAGTAAATTACCATTATCATCTTGGCATTTGTAGACAATGCCTGCACCCCCTTGACCAAGTACATCAATGGCGGCGTAAGTTGCAAATGTTGTTTGAAAGATAATTTGTTTCTTGAGAGGCATGTTCTACTCTTTATTGTTCATACTTGGATGTTTCGATAATTAATCTATTTCTTCCTTTTCTTTACGGGCTTTGACGCCTTTTTTGCAGCTGGCTTTTTCTTTGCAGGTGCCTTAGCCTGTGCCGTTGGCTTCTTCTTGGGCGCGGCTTTCTTCACCGCTGCTTTCTCTTTCTTCTTTCCTTCTTTCTTTTCCCCCTCCACAAACCTCTCCACCGTCCAACCTACATTGACGGAGACCACTTCCTCGCCGGGTTTCACTTCCACGACCACATCGCCCTTTGTTGCGGCGCGTTTGCGCAGGGCAACCGCATCCAATCTTGTTGATTTCGGCGCACCTTTGGTCAGGTGAATTGTCGCCATGTGATTCGGCTTGTCCGTGACCGCGCCGACGAGTTTCTCCTTGCTCGGCAATTCCCACGCGATGACACCCTTGCCGTAACGTCCCTGCCTTGGGAAGCCTTTTTCCTCCACGCGTTTGGCTTTGCCGTCATTTGTGAGCAGGAACACTTCGCCTGCGGATGGCAGGATTTCCATGCCAACGACTTCATCTTTATCATCCAGCTTCATGCCGTTCACGCCCGCCGCGACGAGCCCCATCGGGCGCACGTCATCTTCCTTGAAGCGGATCGCCATTCCCTGCGCGGTGACGAGCAAAATATCTTTCTTCTTGTTATCGGTGAGACCAACTGAAATTAATCGGTCACCTTCATTGACTTTCACTAATACAAACGCTTGCGAAGAAGGTCCTGGCAATTCGCTGATGAGACTCTTCTTGATCATGCCGTATCTTGTTGTTGTGATGACACAGGTCTCTTCGGGTAAAGCGGATTTTCTCGATGGCAACGCAAACACTGCCGCGAGTGAATCTGTCTCCTGCAACGGCGACACTTTATAGAACAGCGAACCTTGCGATAGCTTCTCCGCTTGCGGGATGATATGCACAGCCACCGCTGCGGTTCGTCCCGATTTCGCGACGAAGTACACCGTGTCTGTCGTTGAAGCCTTCACGAGCCAGCGCGGCGCGTCGTTGCCCGAGTGTTTCGGTTGCTTGTCGTCATGTGTGCGCGAGACCAAGCCCTCGTCCGTCACGCCGATCCACACTTGTTGATCGGGAAGGTCTCTTGCTGTCAGTGATTTCGCAGGCTTGCCATCCTTTGCTTTGGACAGGTTCAAGATCTGTGTGCGGCGGCGGTCACCGTATTGCGCCTTCACTTTCAGCAGTTCATCCGCCACCACGCCGCGCATCAACTTGGGCGACTTCAACAACGCCGTCAACTCTTTGATAATGCCAGCCACTTCCTTGTATTCAGTGTCGATTTTCTTGCGCTCCAGCGCGGCGAGTCTGCGCAACTGCATATCCAGGATCGCCGTCGCCTGCAACTCTGTCAGCTTGAATCGTTTCATCAGTTTGGCGCGCGCAGTTTCCACGTCCGATGCGGAGCGAATGATGTTGATCACTTCATCCAGATTCTTTAATGCGATGAGATATCCTTCAAGGATGTGCGCCCGCGCTTTGGCTTTTTCCAGATCAAATTCAGCGCGTCTTTTTATGACCGTCAGCCTGTGTTCGATATAGACGCGCAGCGCCTGCTTCAAAGTTAACGTGCGCGGCTCGCCGTCCACGAGCGCCAGCAGGTTGATGCTGAACGTGGACTGCATGGGCGTGCGCTTGTAAAGATCGCGCAAAACGACATCGGGATCGGCGTTCTTCGTCATTTCCAAAACGATGCGCATCCCCTGACGGTCTGATTCATCGCGCAGGTCGGATAACCCTTCGAGATAACCTTCGCGCGCCAAATCCGCGATGCGCTCGATGAGACTTGACTTGTTGACCATGTACGGCAGTTCGGTGACGATGATGCGATTCTTGCCGCGCTCCATCTCTTCGACATGCGCCTTCGCCTGTACGATCACGCGTCCACGCCCCGAGCCATAAGCGGACTCGATGCCCTCGTCGCCTTTTTCCTGAATAATGATTCCACCTGTGGGGAAATCAGGTCCCTGCACAAACTCCATCAATGTTTCAACATCAACATCATCGAGCTTCTCATATTTATTGAGCATGTACACAAGTGCGTCAACGATCTCGCTGAGGTTATGCGGAGGAATCGAAGTTGCCATACCGACTGCAATACCCGTCGCGCCGTTCACTAAAAGATTCGGGATCGCGGCGGGCAGAACATTCGGCTCTTCGAGCGTGTCGTCAAAGTTTGAGGTGAAATTAACGGTCCCTTTATTGAGATCAAACAAAATGTCGAGCGCGGCGGGCGTGAGTCGCGCTTCGGTATAACGCATTGCCGCAGGCGGGTCGCCATCCACCGAACCGAAGTTGCCCTGCCCATCCACGAGCAGGGTGCGCATCGAAAAATCCTGCGCCATGCGCGCCATCGCTTCATACACTGCCGAGTCACCATGCGGATGATATTTACCGAGCACTTCACCCACGATACGAGCGGACTTTTTATATGCCGAGTCCACGCGGATGCCCATGTCATACATCGCGTATAAGATGCGGCGCTGCACAGGCTTGAGTCCATCGCGCGCGTCTGGCAACGCGCGCGCCACGATCACGCTCATCGCATAATCGAGATAGGACTGCTGCATTTCGTCATCAATATCTATTTTTCTAATGAGTCCGAGTTCCATGTTGAATCCTTTTTTGAACCGCGAAGAGCGCTAAGACCACAAAGAAAGAAGAAAGAATCTTTGCGCGCTCCGCGTCACTTCGACACGGTGAGCCGCAAAGCGAGACGAACCGTCAGTGCAAGCCTTGGCGGTAAATTTTGGTGAATGTATGTTCTATAAGCGGGGATAATCTTACGGGGAAAGAGAAGATGCGTCAAGTGTGCGAACGCGCGCGTCCCCAAAGGGGATGATATGCATCGCACGATACTTAATCAGAAGAATCTTATCGTTGCAGTGCGACGCACCCTCACGGTGTGAAGGTGATGGTCTTGGTCACGCATCCTCCACCCAGATTGACATCAGAGCACAACGTGATCTCAGCGGACATATTGTGCCCATCCAGGTTGTACCCAAACTCAGGAGAGCTGATCAATAATCCACTGCCCTGGATCAGAGACTCGACAGTCTCAGGTGGAGAACAGCCGTCGGTATTCGTGAAGTTGTTTGCAACCGTGGAGCGAACCGTGTTCGTGGTGATATCCCTCACAATAAGATTCATGGATTTGAACACACCGCCGCTTAGATTCTGCAGCCTGATGTTCACCCACCAATTGGAGGAACATTGACCCAGCCAACGATAAGTTGCGGAAAAATCCGTAATTGATGCGGCGGGAGGCGTTTGCACCAGCAGGACGAAAACATTTCCGCTGATCGAGGCGTACTCGCCAGACATCCAGCAGAACTCAGCGCCAACATCCGGGTTGCGAACGTACCAGTATTGTCCAAACGCATCACGACCGACGATTTCGGTGGTTTCCCCTACCAGCAATATCCCCACTTTTTCATACTCCTTCCCCGGTCCCACCCGGCAGAACGTATCCACGGATACGGATATTTGCGGGGTGGTCGGTGTGGCTGTCGATTCCGGAGTCGTCGAAAGGGATGCCGTCGCTGTGGGCAATTCCAGCGTGGGCATTGCCTCCGCCGGAATCTCGGATGGAGTCGTCTGCGCTTGAATGGCGATGATGGTTTCCACGATCGCGGTTTGGGCAGCGTTCGGATCCGGAGGGACCACAGTGCCGGATTGATTGCAAGCAAGGGACGCGATCAATAAAACAATGACAGGCACAGGGATTGGGTATTTCTTAAACATGATTCACCTTATGGTTATTGCCCAATCATAATACCAATGCCGGTAAAAACAGGAATCCGAATCCTGCTGTTGAAAACGCCACCTGTCCTGTGATAACCCTACGGAGTGAATTCGATCACTTCCTTTATGCACGTACCTTTTTGCCCGTTCTCCGTACACAACGTGATCGTGGCGCGCAGTTTGTGCCCGGTGGGATCATAGACAAATGCAGGCGCGCTCACAATGCGGGTTGCGCCGGGATTCAAATTATCTCTCGTGGTTGAAGTTAAGCAACCGTCAATATCTGTAAAACCGTTCGCATCCATCGACAGGGAAATGTTTGTGACAGTATCTTTTACGGTCAGGGAAATGGACCGGAAGCGAATCTCGCCTGTATTTTTCAATTCGATCTCCACCCACCAGCCTATGCATGTATCCTTGCCTGCATAGGACGCACGAAACTCGGGCAGGGGTGTAGGCGTGAATGTAGGTGTCGGGGGAGGCGTATAGATGGGTAGTGCCAGGGTATTTCCCGTCATGATGGCATACTCTCCCCATAACCAGCAGAAACCGTTTGTTTGATCTGGATTACGAATGTACCAGTAATTCCCTGTCGGGTCGCGGCCAACCACTTCAGCGACCTCGCCAACCAGCAAGGCGCCCACCCTGCCATATACTTTACCCGGACCCACGCGACAGTTTGTTGGCACGGAAACACTGATTAGGGGCGTCAACGGCGTGGATGTAAACAGGGGTGTGGGCGACAATGTGGGGGTCGGCGTATAGGTTTGTGTAAAAGTCGGGGTTGGTGATTCCAAACCGGTTACGGGAATAATGGGCTGGGCGGTCTGCGTTAACTCCGCGGCAATGGTTTGCACAACCAGGGTGTCAATGGCATTTGAATCGGGTGTCGCAATACCCGGCAGAGCGCAAGCCAAAGATACACCCAGTAACACAACAATTGATAAAAGGCTCGGATTTAATTTCGACATGGTTTTATCCTTTCAGTCAACACCGGCAATCATAATCCTAAAGTTACACGATCTCCTCTCATTATTTAGACGGTAGATGCCTGTAATGGTTCCACCTGCTCTTACACCATCCAGATCAAGTATCCCTTTGCCAGCCATTTCCCCTGAGTTGCAATGTCATACCCTCGCTCTGCGAGCCGTTCCGCCGCGGCGATAAACCACTTCCTTGCCCCAAATGTTTTCGCGTGTGATGTCTCCGCGGTGGATTGCTTCCATGCCTCGAAGAAATCGTATATCGGTTCGCCTTTTACAACATGATGAATTAAATTCTTTGGCAGTATCGTTTGGAATTCTTCTACATCGAAACCGAGTCGAAAGTTCGTGCTGAACACGAGCGCCTCAATTGTCCAAGAATTTGTCACCCTGAGCCGCTCTGCGGCGAAGGGTCTCTTACTTTCAATCTCAGAGACTCTCACCTGCACTTGCGCCAGGTGCAAGTGTCGGTCGCCCTGAAGGGGCTCCCTCAGAGTGACATTACTTATTTTTCTCGCCACATTCGCACACCAAATACTCCCAAACGGATTCGACGTCCCTTCGATCATCAATCCATCAGGGATAACATATTGTGCGAGTCTTTCGTAGGCGGGGGCAAAGTCTTTTTCTTCGTATTGACGTAACACATTGAAGGCGCGGATCAATCTCACATGTTCGCCTTCTTTCAACGGCAAATTGAATCCGCCCAGACGAAAGAACGTTTTGTCATCATCATATGGCAACGCGGCTTCGACGCGTTCCTTATCTATTTCAACGCCAAGGATTTTCAGGTTTGGATTCACACGCCTGAAACGCGCAACGGATTCAAGCGTGGTACGCGCGTCAGAGCCGTAGCCGAGGTCAACGAATAAAGAATCGCTGACCCAGCCATCGGTCCGCGTGAGAAGCGAAGGCTCATAAAGCAAGATGAAATTGTCGACGCGACGGAGTCTGTTTGAGGCGGTCTTTCCCCGAGTGATTTGTCCCTCTGGTTTTTTTGAAGCGCGTGCGTATCGCATAAAAAATTCGGGGCAGGTCAGAGAGACCTGCCCCGAGCATAAACCTATTCAGCCACAGATTCAGATTCTGATTCGTCTGAAATTTCGGGCCACTGCGTGGAGGCGTTTTCGCCCACATCCACATTGCCGTTGTCATTGAAGCGGCCCTGTACGAAACCAGTTCCTGCAGGGATCAACTTGCCGATGATCACGTTTTCCTTCAAGCCAAAGAGCGGGTCGGTTGTGGAGCCGATTGCCGCGCCTGCCAGCACCTTGATGGTGTGCTGAAAAGACGACGCCGAGAGGAACGAGTCGGTGCTGAGCGAAGCCTTGGTAACGCCGAGCAGAACCTCGCCAAACTTGGCGGGTTGTTTGCCTTCCGCAAGCAATTGCTCATTGATCTTGCGAAGCTGCAGGCGATCCACCGGGTCGCCGGGCAGGAATTTCGTGTCGCCCGGGCGGGTGATTTGAATCTTGCTCAACATCTTGCGGATGATGACCTCGAAATGTTTATCGTGAATGTTCTGCCCTTGCGAGCGATACACTTTTTGCACTTCGGTCATCAAATACATCTGGCACGCCTCGCGTCCCTGAATTTTCAACACGCGGTGCGGGTTGAGCGATCCTTCAGTGAGGGGACGACCCGCCTCGATCTTTTCACTGTTCTTGACGAGCAGACGAGAGGTGGTCGGGATTTCGTAAGACACTTCTTCGCGCTGATCGTACGATACGACAACCTTGCGTTCCTTCTTTTCAACACGGACACGCCCGCCGTGCTGGGCGACGATCTTCGCGTCGCCCAAAGTTGCCAGCACATCCCCGGCTTTGACTTCCGCCTCATCCTTGACTCCGAACTTCCAGTCTTCGGGGAGGCTGTATTCATCGCTGACGAGTTCGCTGTGTTCGACGATCACTTCGCGCAGGTCGGCATATTTTTCAGATTGATTGATGCGCACCGTGCCGCTGATCTCCGCGACGACGGCTTCGCCCTTCGGCATTTTGCGCGCCTCGAACAATTCCTCCACGCGCGGCAGACCGGTTGTAATATCTGCGCTGGTGGCGGCAACACCGCCGGTGTGGAAGGTTCGGAGCGTAAGCTGTGTGCCAGGTTCACCGATGGATTGGGCGGCAACGATACCAACTGCAGAGCCGAGTTCCACCATTGTGCCGCGTCCCAAGTCGAGACCGTAGCACTTGGAACAAATGCCGTGTTGCAGTTCGCAGGTCATTGCCGAACGGACTCTCACTTCTTCAATACCAGAAGCGGCGATCTTGCGAGCCAGTTCCTGGTTGATCACATCGTTGTATTCGCCGAGCGCTTCGCCCGTCTTCGGGTCAATCACTCTTTCAGCAAGCAGGCGGCTATATAAACGACTGCTCATGGCTTGACCGGCAACGTCATCGCGGCGGCGGATATAGACGCCATCGTGTGTGCCGCAGTCGTGTTCGTTGATGATGATGTCCTGTGCAATATCCACAAGGCGGCGTGTGAGATAACCGGCATCGGCTGTACGCAGGGCGGTATCTGCAAGACCTTTGCGAGCGCCATGTGTTGAGATGAAGTATTCCTGCGCGGTGAGTCCTTCACGGAAGTTGGAACGGATCGGCATCGGGATGATGCGCCCGGATGGGTCAGCCATGAGTCCGCGCATACCGGCGAGCTGTGAAATGGTCGAGAAACCGCCTTTGGTCGCGCCGGAGGATGCCATTGTGGAGAGGTTGCCGTCGGGGTCCATGTGTTTCTTGACGGCGTCACCGACGCGTTCGGTGGTGACCTGCCAGATCTCGATCTCGCGTTCGTTCTTTTCCTGCTCAGTCAAGAGACCGCGGCGGAAGTCGCGTTGCACCACTTCCACCTGTTTGAGGGCTTCGTCAATGATGCCCTTGCGTTCCGGTGGGATCGTGATATCGGCGACGGCTAATGTAGTGCCTGATTTCATCGCATATTCAAAACCGAGGGTCTTGATATTATCTGCAGTGTCGGTGGTCTTTTCCTGCCCGCATAATTCGTAGACTTCGGCGATCAAATCCTTGACGCCGCCTTTATCGAGTTTCTCGTTGACGAACTGGACCTCGTCCGGCAGGATGCGGTTAAAGATGACGCGCCCAACTGTCGTCTCGATGAGACGCGTTTCGGGTTCTGCAAGTCGGTCACCTTTGTCATCGTACCAGGTCCTGGCGAGCATTTTGATCTCAGAGTGGACTTCCACCTGATCGAGCGCGTATGCCATTTCGACTTCGTCCATGTCGGCGAAGGCGCGTCCATCGCCTTTGTGATTGGCTTTCTGCGCCATGGTCAGGTAGTACACGCCCAGCACCATATCCTTCGAGGGTGAGATGATCGGTTCGCCGTCGGCAGGCTTCAATAAATTTTTCGATGCAAGCATCAGGTCGCGTGCTTCCTTGACTGCCTTCTGTGAAAGCGGAACGTGAACAGCCATCTGATCGCCGTCGAAGTCCGCGTTGAATGCAGTGGTGACCAGCGGGTGCAATTGAATTGCCGAGCCTTCAATAATAAGCGGCTCGAATGCCTGGATGCCTAAACGATGCAACGTGGGCGCGCGGTTCAACAAAACGGGGCGATCGCCGATGACGCCTTCCAGCGCCTCCCATACTTCGGGACGGTTGCGTTCAATGAGCCGACGCGCTCCCTTCACGTTCGCGGCGTAATTGTTCTGTACGAGTCGCGCGATCACGAACGGGCGATAGAGTTCAAGCGCCATGCTTTTCGGCAGACCGCACTGATGCAATTTCAACTGCGGACCCACCACGATCACCGAACGACCGGAATAGTCTACGCGTTTGCCAAGCAGGTTACGACGGAAACGACCTTTTTTCCCTTTGAGCATGTCGCTTAACGATTTGAGTTCGCGGCGTCCGCGGCGGCTGAGGGCTTTGCCGCGTTGTGAATTGTCAATGAGGCTGTCCACGGCTTCCTGCAACATGCGCTTCTCGTTGCGGATGATAACATCCGGCGCGCCGAGTTCGAGCAATCTCTTCAAGCGGTTGTTGCGGTTGATCACGCGGCGATAGAGATCGTTCAAGTCGGAGGTTGCGAAACGTCCGCCGTCGAGTTGCACCATTGGGCGCAAGTCTGGAGGAATGACTGGAAGGACAGTGAGGATCATCCATTCGGGACGGTTGCCTGAACGGCGGAAGGCTTCCACGACTTTCAAGCGGGTGGTGGCTTTCTTGCGCTTCTGCTTCGATTTTGTGGTGCGAACTTCATGCCACAGTTCAACGGATAATTTATCGAGGTCGAGACGCTCGAGGATATCGAAGAAGGCTTCGGCGCCCATGTCCGCGCGGAAGACCTGTCCCCAGCGTTGTTTGAGTTCACGGTAGCGGATTTCACTGATGAAAGTGAAGGGACGCAGTTCGAGCAGTTCGTCGCGTTGACGTGACGACTGATTCGAGGAGGCTGTGGTCTGGTCCTCCAACTGGGAGCGCAAGGCTTCCATTTTCAAATCGGCGTCAGCCTTGACCCTGCCGGATTCCATCTTGAGGTCTTCGAGTTCTTTGGCGCGCTGGTCCTTCAATTCGTTCTCGAGCGATTCAAGTTTCTTCTGGACGATCTTTTGCACTTGAGTCAAATGCTTGGCAATGACCTTGTCGCCGGCGTCGAGGAGCTTCTCGCCGGTCAATTCAAAGACGACTGCCTTCTTGGCATGTTCGCCCATCTGACCTTGCAATAGTTTTTCGAGTTTCTGTCCTTCCTTGATGACAGGGTCAACTTTTTCCGCGATGACCTCATCGTAGCCCTGCTCGAGGTTGGTGCGCTTTAGATTGATCTCAGCCAGCGTATGGTCGCGCTTTGTCTTGAGTTCCGCGATCTTGGTGTTGACGCCTGCCGCCTGTTCGCGCTCTGAATCGGAGATTTCATCCTCGATGCGCTTGAGGGCTTTGGTGCGGGCTTCCTCGTCCACGTAGGTGACGATGTATTGCGCGAAGTACAGCACACGGTCCAGGTTGCGGCGTGAAATATCAAGCAACATACCCAGGTAGGATGGAATACGGCGCGTGTACCAGATGTGTGCAACGGGCGTCGCGAGGGTGATGTGCCCCATACGCTCGCGGCGCACGGCGGCGCGCGTCACTTCCACGCCGCATTTATCGCAGATGATTCCTTTATAACGGGGGTTCTTGTATTTGCCGCAGTAACATTGCCAGTCGCGTTGGGGTCCGAAAATGGCTTCACAGAACAAGCCATCCTTTTCGGGGCGCAGGCGGCGGTAGTTGATGGTTTCGGGTTTGAGTACCTCGCCATACGACCACGACATGATCGTTTGCGGTGAGGCTAGGCTGATACGGAGTGCGGTAAGTCCCTTGGTTTCCACTGGTTCTCTCCTGAAAAAGAAGATTGCGAATCGAGTTTGTCTCGGTACAGCGTGTAGTCGGCTTGTACGAGAGACAAATAAAGGCAAGCGCTTCGAGAATATTTTCTCAAGCGCTTGCTGTGTTTTACTCGTTTTTTACATCCAACGAGGGGTATTATACGCCTTAAAGAGGAAGAGTCAAGCCTCGACGCGTAAGAGTTGCATGTGAATTTGTCAGGATAACAATCCCTTTGCAAAAGACAGGAAGCCCTGCACATCCTTGTAATTCGTGACCATGCCCACAGAGATACGCACCGCGCCCATGGATTTGCCATCGAAGCACATGCGGAAATCCTCCTGCGAGAGGCGTTGTTCGTGACCCGGGCTGGTGAAACAGACATCCAACTCCACGCGCGAGACGCCCATCGCCACCTCGCCCGCGCCCGGGTTGCAGAAACAACCCGTCCGCAGTGAGATGTTTGATTCATTTGCCTGTTGTTCAATGATGCGGTGATGGAGCAGTTGGTCGTCTTTATCGTAAAAATTGACGGTGACCGCCCCGCCTCTTCCCTCGCCGGTAGTTGGTCCATAGACCCGGACCAGATTCGCCCCGTTGCCGTGTTTCATGGCGGTGAGGTTATCCAACAGCCAGCCGGTGAGGCAATGCACGCGTTCGTGGATCACATCATAGCCAATTGATTCGATGTGCTTAAGCCCGATCTCGATGGCGGGGATGTTGAGATAATCAATCGTCCCGTCTTCAAATGCGGAGGCGCCATCTGCCATGTAATATTTATCGCCCATCACGGAGGCGACGGTGATCGTCCCGCCTGCGAACCACGGGCGGTGCAGTTTTGCCAATGCCGATTTGCGCGCGATCAACGCGCCGAGACCTGTTGGGTAACCGAACATTTTATAAAATGAAACGGGGACAAAATCAGGTTGGACTCTGCCCAGGTCGAGTTGTGAAGTGGGGACGAACGCGGCGGCGTCGAGCAAAACGTCCCAGCCATGTTTGTGCGCCTGCTCGATCCACTCAAGCGGATGTTGCACGGAGGAGAAGTTCGATTGCGCGGGATAGGCAAAAAGATTGTGTCCGCTTTTCGAAGGCAGAGACAACTCGCGGCTGAGTCCCGAAGCGTCCACTCGCATGTCCGGTAACGCAATCGGGATGTAGGTCACCTCTGCGCCGCGTGCGTGCGCGAATTCACGAATCCCATTGACCGAATTGTGGTTGTCGAACGTTAATAAATAACGTCCCTTTGAAAACGGATACGATTCGCCGATGAGTTTCAGCGCGCCGCTCGCATTCGATGTGAAGATCGCGAGATATTCATTCGGGTCTGCGTTAAAAAATTTCAACACATATTCGCGCGCATGTTCCACGAGCTGGGTTGCCGCCTGCGATGTGGGGTTGGTCGAATGCGGGTTGCCGAAGACGTGTTCGGAAAGTAATTTGTTGTGACGACGCAACTGCGACTCAGCATATAACCCGCCGCCCGTGTAATCGAGATACACATGCCCGCCGAGATCGAGCCGCGAATATTCCGCGGCGCGCAAATCATCAATGAGGTGTGTGGTCGGATAGGTTGGATACGATTTAAGAAAAGCGACAAATTCAACATCAGGCTTGTTCATGGCGTGCCTCCGCGTCTATTTAACCACAAAACCGCGTCATTGCGAGACATCCGAAGGATGTCGAAGCCGCGAAGCGTCCCTTATCGTGCGGGGGATTGCTTCGTCGGGCTGGGTTTCGATACGGCGGACGAGCACCGCCTACTCAACCACCAGCTCTCCTCGCAATGACGGAGGGAAGGCTATAATACCCTCATGCCTCGAATTTGCATTGTGCCCCGCGTGGAAGGACTCGGCGGTGTGACCTCCTTTCGACTCAAATTTGAAAACGGTCTCCGCGCCCGTGGTGTGGACGTGACGTATAACCTGAACGATCCTTCGGATGCGGTTTTCGTTCTCGCGGGGACGAAGAACCTGTATTCGTTATGGACGGCGCGTAAGCGTGGGATGCGAATCGTGCAACGACTCGATGGCTTGAACTGGGTGCACCGCGCTCGCTGGGCGGGATTGCGATATAGCCTGCGCGCGATCTATGGCAATGGCAACCTCTCCATGATCCGCTTCAACATCGCAAACCATGTCATTTATCAAAGCCGGTTTATCAAACGCTGGTGGGAGGATTGGTACCAGCCCGCGCGCGTTCCGTCATCTGTAATTCTCAACGGCGTTGACCTGGATCAGTATTCGCCGAACGGCGCGCACGAACGCCCAACGGATTTTTTTCGCCTGTTGGTTGTGGAGGGAAGCCTCGCGGGTGGTTTGGATTCAGGGCTGTTTTATGCAGTTGATCTAGCAGGGCATTTATCGAAGAAACATAAAATAGAACTGGTTGTCGTTGGGCGAGTGGATGCCCGCACGAAAAACAAACTGGAACATCAACGTCATTTCAAGATTCGGTTTATGGATTCGGTCCCGCGTGAGGAGATTCCGTTTCTCGAACGGTCTTCGCATCTTTTATTTTCTGCCGAGGTGAATCCGCCCTGCCCCAATTCAGTGATCGAAGCCCTGGCATGTGGACTCCCCGTCATCGGATTCGACACAGGCTCGCTCTCCGAAATTGTGCAGGGAGAGGCGGGCAGGCTTGTGTCTTATGGCGCGGATCAATGGAAACTGGAACAGCCGGATATCCCTGCCCTTGCCGATGCGGCGGAGGAGGTGTTGCGAGATAACGAGCGTTTTCGCAAGCCCGCGCGCGAACGGGCAGAGTCTGTGTTTGGTTTGGATACGATGGTGGATGAGTATTTGAAAATATTGCTCTAGGCGGCGTCCCGCCGCCGGGGACGGCGGCTTGAGCTACTTGAAAAGGAGAATCCATGTCCAACGATGAAATACTTGCATTCCTGAAAAAGCATTTGCAGTCCATTCAGGAGAATGACACACAAACTTATGCCGATACCACTGCAGAGGATTTAACCCTCTACGAATGGTGGATCACGCCTCACCGCATTGACGGCTTGCCCTTCCACGAGTTTATGATGTCATCCAATGCGGAACGCGGGACGGTCTTCGGCGCGGAGGGCGGGGCAAAATCGCCGACTCGATTCGATCTATCCAACCTGCACATTCAAAACTATGGTGATACAGCCATTGCCAGTTATACCTTGCTCATCAGCACAGCCTCGCCCGAGGGTGTAAAAGTTGCATCACATAACGAAAGCCGCGTGATCGTCAAACAAAACCGCGCATGGAAAGTTGTCCACGTGCATAAATCGCCCGCCTGGCAGGCTCCGCATATTCCTGTATGAATTCACCCTCTTCGCGCAGTTACGATTTTCTCTGGCTCAGCATCGCGCTGTTATTTCTGTTGCCGGTTGCGTTGTTCCTGTCCATTACTCCGCATGATTACTGGTTTTATGTGCGGATTGGAAAAGACATTCTCGAAACAGGAGCAATCCCAACGGTGGATACTCTGAGTTACACCTTTGTAGGCAGACCGATCTTTTACCAACCCTGGCTCTCGGCTGTGATCTTCTGGCTTGTGCATTCAACCGGGGGCGCGACATTCACCTACCTCATCAAAGGAATCTGTATTGCCATCGCTTATGGCATGGTTTGGGCTCTCACACGCGATGCTGGCACGGAACCAAAACTTGCAACGCTCCTCATTATTCTCATGGGATTATCGAGCAGTGGAAACTGGTCCATGCGACCGCAATTATTGGCATATCCGTTGTTTGCCTTCCTGTTGTGGATTCTATGGCATTGGCAGAACGGACGCGCAAAATTCATGGTTCTGCTTCCACTCGCGAGTCTCTTGTGGGCAAACCTGCACGGGTCGTTCATCCTGGCGTTTGTGTTGATGGGTTCGGCATTGATCTTCGGCGCGGGAGACCGCAAAAAACTTGCCCTCTGGCTTGGCGTGTCTCTTCTTGTTACAGTGATCAATCCGCGCGGCGTCCTTGTCTGGCAATTCGTTTCCGATATGCTCACCTCCCCATCCGATCAATTGTTTGCAACCGAGTGGCGGCCTCCCGTCAACGCGGGCTGGCAGATGAACATCTTCTTTGGCTGGCTGATTCTTTTCATTCCGCTCGCGGCACTCTCTCCGCGAAAATTATCGCGGCTCGAATGGATCTGGTTCATCGGCTTCGGCTGGCTCGCGCTTTCCGGTCTTCGTTATGTGATCTGGTTCATGTTTATTATGGCTGTGTATAGCGGAGCGCTTCTCACCGCGTTGATAAAACCACAAACATCGCTGGTCGTGTCGAATCCGAAAATTAATTATTCTCTCGGAGCGATATTGCTTCTGCTTCCATTCATGATGTTGCCTGGCACCCGCGAAGGCTGGTGGAGGGACGCGCCGCCTCCCTATCACAAAGCGACGACTCCCCTCGCGGCAACGGAATGGCTCGCGATGCGCCCGCATCTTCCCGGACCTTTGTTTGCGGAATACACCTTTGGCAGTTATCTATCCTTTGCATTACCCTCACGCCTGTTGTGGATTGATAACCGCTTCAACGCCTACCCGCCCGAACACTGGGAGAAATATCAAACAATCACCTCTGCCAAACCTCAATGGGACTCACGACTCGACGCAGACGGAGTCAACATCCTCTTCCTCTCGCTTCATACCCAGCCGATGCTTGTTGAGGCTGTCGAAGAGTCGACTCTCTGGTGTGAGCAATACCGCGACGCGGACGCGGTCATTTTCTCGCGGTGTGACCCGATCCCATGAAACGATTCGCAGGCAAACTTGCCATCCAGCAACGCGTGCTACCCAACTATCGCGCGCCGTTCTTCGACCTGCTCGCCTCCGCATGTGACGGCGGGATGAGTCTGTTCACAGGCTTGCCGCGTCCGAGCGAAGGCATCACCATTGCCAACGAATTACAAATTATCGCGAAGCATCCCCTTGGGACAAATTACAAATTAGGACAGAACATTCATCTTTTCAACGGCTCCCTCTATCTCTGCTATCAACGCGGACTGATTGACTGGTTGCAAAATTGGAATCCCGATGCGTTGATCGTGGAAGCCAACCCGCGTTACATTTCAACACCTTCTGCCATCCAATGGATGCATCGGCAGAACAAGCCTGCCATTGGATGGGGATTAGGTTCACCCCCCCTCAATCCCCCCCATCCCGCTCAAGCGGGATGGGGGGGAAGCAAAGGGGGGGTATTGGCTGGATTCCGTCAAACGCGCCGACTCTCCTTCCTCAAGCAATTCGATGCGCTCATCGCGTACAGTCAACGCGGCGCGGAGGAGTATGCCGCGCTCGGATTCCCGCGCGAGAAAATTTTTGTCGCGCACAATTCTGTTTCGCCGGCGCCTTCATCCCCAATCCCTGCACGACCGTTGACGACTGACCGATTGAACATTCTCTTTGTTGGAAGATTGCAAGCACGCAAGCGGGTTGATAATTTACTGCGCGCGTGTGCCGCCCTGAGCGAAGTCGAGGGGGGATCAAAACCGCGGCTCGTCATCGTTGGCGATGGATCGGAACGCGAATCGCTTGAAGCGTTGGCAAAACAGGTGTATCCGTCAGCGGAGTTTGTGGGGGCAAAGCATGGGGCTGAGTTAAAAGCCCATTTCACAGAAGCAGACCTCTTCGTCCTGCCTGGAACCGGCGGGCTCGCTGTCCAGGAGGCGATGAGTTACGGGCTTCCTGTCATTGTCGCGCAAGGCGATGGGACGCAGGATGATCTGGTCCGAAAAGAAAACGGCTGGCAGATCCCGCCAGATGATTTTGATTCTCTTTTATCCACAATGAAAAGCGCGCTATCGGATGTAGCGCGCCTGCGAAAGATGGGCGAAGAGTCGCATCGAATTGTGATGGAGGAAATCAATATTGAAAAGATGGTGGATGTGTTTATGACGGCGTTGAATGTAATAAAAATTCCGTTCGATTGACAGCCCCTTCTTCCCGATCTTAATTCCAAAATTGATGCGCGGCGCGTGCCATCCGATTTGCTTAATTCAGGTTGTTGACCACCATCTGTTGCAATTCTCCCAGCGATTTGCATGAATTCATCTGCTCCGCATTGAGCCACAAGTGCGGCTCCTCGCCCATGCGCTTTGTGAACGCGGCGGGGAGGGGAATGTCCCGAATCCCATATCTTTCCTTCAACTCATCACGGTGCAGGAATTCCACCTGCCGGTCCAGCGAATGGACGAACTGCCTCCACTCGCGCTTCATGCCGAGGTTGTCTCATGTCACCGCGCAGAGACTGCAGGGGTAGGTCCCCGGCGAAACATTCTTGTGGATGAGGTCCTTGACGGCGTTGAACAGTCCGCTATCGGCGTTGTAGACGAAGATCAATTTGTCGCTCATGCGCTTGAAGATGAGTTGAATACTTCAATACTTACACAGTCACTTTTGCTGTAATATTCTGTAATAGATTTTGCGTCGCCTCCGCCACCTCCTCCACTGCCTGCTCAAATGCCGTTTCATTGACCTTCGACGGCTTGCGACACCCGCTGACCTTCCTCACATATTGCAACGCGGCTTCTTGAATCTCCTGCTCGGTAGCGGGACGATCTGGTAAGCGTAAGGGTTTAATACTTCGGCACATATTTTCTCCTCTTGGTTAATCTTTCTTTGCAGTGGTGCAAAAGGCTGAGAGTCGGTAGTGGAATCCGTCCGCTTCGCATTGCGATCAAAAAACACGGCTGCCTTTTGCGCGCCTGATGGCAAGCCTTCGCAAAAGTTTTTTGCTTTTTGCATGGATCGCCCTGCGATTAACAGGGTCAATCTTTCATCCCCTGCAAGCAGGTAGGCAAGCCTGCCTCCAAATGTTCCATAACCACCCAGGATAAGTATATTCATTCTATTTCACTCCCTGTGATAAGCGGATCAAGACATAGAGTGCGAGCCCTGTCAGCAATTGGAATGTCAATGCGCCTGTCGCGCCAAAAACAGACCATTTCGGGCTGAGGTCAACGCCAGCGCTGCGAGTGATAAACCAGCCAGCCGTCCACGCAAGAGCAATGACTGCGACCCAGATAATTGATTGAGGGAAAATATTTCGAAGGATGAACCATTGTGCAATGCCAATGAACAAGCCTGTAATGACCGCGCGCCACAACAAGTTGTTCCCACTCATTTCGCTTCCCAGGGCACCGACGCTTAATCCCAGACCAACCGCCATGCCTGCGCCTGTAGCAAGGACCCACCCAATCATGGACAGAGAGATTGCTCCCTTAAGGACAAACCATTGAATCAAGCCAAGAACGACTCCTGTAATTGCGCCTGCCAGCAGTCCACGCATCATATTTGTTACGGGACCGACAACGACATTGGCAGGTAAGCCGCCAATTGGGAAAGCAAGGAATGCCAACCCCCAAAACAACCAGAAACGCCACGATATGGTAATTTGCTCCTGCATAATAAATGCCTCCGCCAAACAACACGTTTTGCAGTTTGGTTGTTAGTCATGATTGCAAAGTTTTTACAGCCAAAACTTCTAACATCTTCCTCGTTGCTTCGGCGACTTCATTTATTGCTCTATTAAATGCTTCTTCATTTACCTTCGACGGCTTGCGATACCCGCTGACTTTCCTCACAAACTGCAACGCGGCCGCAGGGATTTCCGCATTGCGTAAGGTTTCGATGCTTCTACACATAATATTCATGCTCCTAAAATTGTTTTCAAATTCACGTTCAACCTGAACGAATTCCAAATCCCTGTTATGAGCTAATCTCTATATGTAAACAGCGCCATAAGAAATGCCAGTATCCAAAAACATACAGCGCCAAGAATCGCAATCAACAAGATGAAACGCGACGATTTCAGAAGGTTTTGATTTTTTATTTTGTTGCCCCAATACATCCCAAAGATGGCAGGCAGTATCAGACCCGATAAAGTGAGATAGCCAATACCACAAACATTGGCTGAATAGGTGTCGAATAATTGAATCGGGGCAAGCGCAATCCATTTTGCAGCGTTCATCACCCCAGCGGGAATTAGCATAAGATTTCGCAATTGAATCCACCTGTTCGAGATAGTTCTGGGCAGCGGTTTTTTTAGATCAAGCACAATTACTTCGTGAAAGGTTGCGATCCACAGGCGTCCGCTTCCATCCATGGTCAACGCCTTTATATAACCGATGGTGCTAGTTTAGAGTGAGAACTCGGCAATGCTCATTTTGAAAGGGTTAGCCTCGGGATGAAGTTTGTGTCTCTCCTACCCGCGCGGGGACATCGTTCACAAATTCAAGCTTGAGCGCGACTTCTTTCGCGGTCAGGTTCAGGCGCGCATCGTCATTGACGAAGAAATCCAAATCGTCTGAAAAACGGTGTTGAAGACAGCCGCGCGAGGAGGCTGTCCCGCCTGTGAGATAAAAGCCCGTGTCTATCTTATTGACAATGTTAAGCACGCGGTCTTGAAAGGGATATAGAACCTCAAAGTAAAAAGCGGATGGATTAGCCACGCAACAACTCGGGGTGTTTTTCAGGGAGCCATTTGACGAGAAAATCAAACCCGCGCACTCGGCTCTTCGAGCGGATTTTTCCACGCCAGCGCGGCCAGTTTTCCACGAGACGTTTGAAGCCGATCAATCGAACGATCTCTTCATAAGAAGCATACTCAAGCAAACGACGCGCCGCCCAATCCTGATTCAATCGTCCCTTGGCGCGACAGCCCTCCAGAATCTCTTGGAACTGGGTTGGGTCAAGATCATAATCCCAAAGATAGGGAAGGCGTTTCATTGAATCCATATAATGATTATACACCGTGACGTTTTCAACTTTATGTTACGATTCCCCGCATGAACTTCTCCCAAATAACCGACGATCTCTTTGTTTGAACCATTACCCAAAATTTTATTGGGCTGGAATTTCACACCCAGTTGTGGAGTTCCTGATCTGTGTGACATCAGCCATCAATGCTTTGTATTGTGAAGCCGTGAGATACGTATGATCTTCAAGCAGGGTAATTCCGTTCCATGCGTTAAAGATCACTCAAATCGTGTTGACAGTCGTCATGGATGAATATAAAACCGTGTCGGTTTGATGTTCGAGATAGTAGTGGGGGTTAGCAAAATGGGGCAGGGATGTAGACGTTTCATATTTTGCCCGCCTCTGAAGGGATGTTTCCATTGAATCAATATCTCAGATCCTGACAATACACAGTTTGGAGAAGGGACGAATTTTCTTTTCATGGCGATCTTTACAAATCAGACCAATGTAGTTATAATACTTGTGAAATAAATCACAAATCGAATTGCCAATGAAAGGCAGGCAAAATGAACACTCAAACACTCCCCCACGTTGTGATCCTCGGTGCCGGATTTGGAGGGCTGACGGCGGCGAAGAAGTTGAAGAACGCGCCTGTCCGTATCACCCTGATAGACAGGCATAACTATCATCTCTTCCAGCCGTTGTTGTATCAGGTCGCGATTGCGGGGTTGATCCCTTCGCAGGTTGCGTATCCCGTCCGCACGATTTTTCGCAGGCAGAAAAATCTCACCTTCCAGATGGGCGAAGTGACCGCCATTGATTTCGATTCGCGCTATGTCAAAATGGACGGCTCGGTGATCGCGTACGACTATCTGATCCTTGCGGCTGGCGGGCAGACAAACTTCTTCGGAATTGAATCAGCAGAGAAAAACGCGTTTTACATCAAGGATATCGAGAGCGCGATCAAAACGCGCAACCACCTGCTTTCGATGTTCGAACGCGCCAGCCGTGAAGTGGATTCCGATAAGCGCCGCGCCATGCTGACCTTTGTCATCGTCGGCGGCGGACCCACTGGCGTGGAAATCGCAGGCGCGCTGGCAGAGTTGATCTCGCATGTGATGAGGAAGGAATATCGCGAGCTTGATGTTCGTGAAGCGCGCGTGTTGTTGCTTGAGGCAGGCAACGCGTTGATCGCGAGTTACCCCGATGAATTGCGACTGGCAACGCATCGCCTTTTGCGAAAGAAAAATGTAGAGGTCATGTTCAACGCGCAACTGACAGATTACAACGGACAACGAGTCACACTGGCGGACGGCGGGCATACACCTGCACTTGCGCCAGGTGCAAGTGTCGAGACCGACACATTGATCTGGACGGCGGGCGTGAAAGCGGCTGAGGTTGTGGAAACGCTTGGGGTTCAGCGGGCAGGTTCAGGCCGGGTGAGAAGCGAGGCAACGTTGCAGTTGCCGAATCATCCTGAAGCCTACGTCGTCGGCGACGCGGCGTATCTCGAAGACGGGAATGGTCAGGCGCTGCCGATGCTTTCGACGGTGGCGATCCAGCAGGGAAATGTGGTTGCGGAAAATATCCGCCGCGCCGTCAAGGGGCTGACTCAAAAACCGTTTCATTACAAGGACCCGGGCTTGCTCGCCACCATTGGGCGGAACGCGGCGGTCGCACGCATCTGGGGACTCTCGTTCAGCGGATTCATCGCGTGGATGATCTGGGTGGGTTTGCACATCTATCGGATCATCGGATTCCGCAACCAGCTGGCGGTGTTGATCAACTGGGCATGGGAATATTTCTTCTACGATAACCAGGTGCGGTTGATCACGAGGGAATAACGCCGGGGAATTGGGTCGCGGCATACGCGGCGCATAACCCAAACGCGTTGACGAGAAAATGTAAAATGATCCCGGGCCACACAGAGTTTGACCGGTGATACGCGTACGCAAGCACACTGCCTAAAACAAATGTCGGGATAAACGCGACAAGGTCCAGATGCGCAGCGGCGAAGATGGCGGAACTGATCAGGATGGCGGGGACCCAGCCATATCTCTGACGAAAACCCTGGAAGAGGAATCCCCTGAAAAATATTTCCTCCACGAGCGGGGCGAAGACGACGCCAACGAGAAAGAACCATATCGGGGATTCGAGTTCGGTAAATATCTTTAGGATTGCGTCGCCTTGCGTATCCACACCGAGAGCAAACAGGATAAAGTTGTGTAACAGAATAAACACATAACCCGCGATCAACAGACTGCAACCCAATCCCATTGTGATGGAATCAAATTTTCCGAAGCCGAGATGTTTCCAATGGATGCGCCTCCACGTGAAGATAACAAGAACAGGCAAAAGATAGATAAGTTCGACAAGGATGATGCCCGGACCTTGTACCAGTTGTTCTCCGTAACTCAGGTAGAGGAAAACAAGCAAACCGATATTGAGTAAAACCAATATGCCAACTGCGATCCAGTTATCGAGGACTGACCAGGGGACGGAAAACTCCTGTGATTCAGGCATCGGGGCGGATTGCCCTATTTCTTGATCCATTATTCTTCTCCAAGTTCCCGGTATACAAACCATTGACCTTTGCGATTATCAACATTCTTCATGGCTCTGTCGTAGTAAATATCGAAGATTTGATTCGTATCCACTCTTACTCTGAAATAAAACCTGCCTACATTCAACGATCCGCGCGTGGATGCAACTTCCGCGTGCGCGGGGCGCATATTCCTGGCATTGCGCCCGCGCCGCGTGAAATCGCTCCATGAGGAGAGCATTTCGATGATGCGATAAGTTTTGGATTCCCAGATGAATCCGTTCGGGCATTCGGGGCTTTTCTCAAGCGCGGGAGGCGTATCGAAGTTGGGTTCGATGGGGTGGTCGAGGAAGTGGAGAGATATGAATAGGTTTGTCAAATTTTAAATCTTGTATGGATCATCCGCTTGTAAAAAGGCGAACAGCATTCCCTTTCTTGGATGATCCTTTACCCATTCACGCACTTTCTTGATGTGCTCGTAATCGTCTATGCCGAGTTTTTCAAGATATAACTTATTCATCTGAGCCTTTGTCTCTTCGCTGTGAAGACGATCCTGCCATGGACGGGTGAAGAACTCGTTGACGTTGTCGTGCAAGCCGAGTTCGACCAGAACATCCCATTCATTCTTATCAAACCAAATGCCATTGCAATGACCGCAACGGTCAAGATGGAAGTCAGAACCAGCGAGAACTTTATACCTGCCCATAATGTGACTGGAGTTTGGGCAAAGTTTCAACTCGTGCACATCCCAGGATGGATCTACATTCACAGATCCTGGTTTCTGAGGTTGGTCATCACCTTTTGCTTTTCGCCAGGCGAGATAAGCGTTCGAGTCAATCCACACACCGCCGCAGTTCGAGCACTGGTTGGCAGGGAGGGATTCGATGAGGGTGATTAAACCAAGCGTGTGAGTTTTGCAGATGGGACATTTCATGATTGACCTCCAATGATTATTCGACTTCTGCACCCAATTCAGGAAGTGGTTGCGTAAGAATGATTTCCTGCGTTTGCATATCAATTAATGAAGCATACCTGCCTCCTGAAAGTTTATAGATAACCAATAAACGACCTTCCTCTGGCATGGTAAGTTCATAGAGATCCAGCAAATCTTTTATAACTTCTTTATATCTGAGTCCATTGTAATCAGAGATTGCCAGCACACTTAGATCATTTTGATTAAGAAGGCCATCTTGATTCGAGTCGTGGTGAACAACATAATACACAAACCACTGCACAGGAACTATTTCTTGATCTGACTGATCTCCTTGATTGGATGATGTTTCAGGAAATAGCACTATCGAGAGCAAGAAAGAATTATTTGCATCAAACAACTTACGGGATGCAAGTGTTTTGCCATCCAGAAACACAAGATTGCGAGTTTGACCTGCGGTGCCGAAGGAAGACCATCGAGCAGACTCATAATCAAGGTAGGAGGATGGTCTATCGTTGTAAATTTCTGCCAAATAATAACTTGTCCCTGCTATCGGATAAAAGTTTCCAAGCACCAATTCAGGCGGTGCATCTGAGTTAACAGCAACACTTTCTGCCGTGGGATTACCTCCCAAATAAAACAAATAAGAAAGGAAAAATATTCCCAAAACGGCAAGGATAATACTGTAAAGAAAAAACTTCGCCCAAGGAGACTTTGTCATCTTAACCTCCATAAACTCACGACTAACAGTACCTACCCATTGTACTTCCAATCCCAAAACCAGAAGGCGAGACTCTTGTACGCGCCCCATTTATCGAAGCGTTATTCCACTTCCTTGCGGGGAGATTGAATTTGGACATGGGATAATTTTAGCCGAAAAGCAACGGACTGGCGTTTGCCAGTCCGTTTTGTGTTTAGCGTATTGCCTGATCGAGGGCTGTGACCGCCTTGTGTTCGAGGTCATAGACTTGCAATATATGACTCCGCAGATTTTCCTTGAAGGCGATTTCCTTTTCACCTTCGAGAGGGAATTGCTTTTCCATCGCAGTGCGGATCTTTTCAAGCCGCGTGTGGATTTTCTTGATCTCAGCAGAGGAGTCACCACCCTTTTCATAAAACGCATCACGCTTTTGAAGCAGAAGTCCCCGCGCCTCTTTGAACGGAGCAATTGAATCGGGGAGAAGTGCTGTGCAGAGAGTCTGCCATGCGGGAGCCACCGCGCGGAATTGTTTTGCCACATCACGCAAGGCGGGGCGGTTGAGAATTGTGTTGGCTTCCTCCAAAAAGTCGGCGAACATCGGGCGCGAGGCGCTGCCGCCTGTGCCGAACAATTCGATTCGCTCAAAGGCGGATGTCAACCCCGCGAACATATTCCTGCCTGCCGGGAAAATTTTGTTCCAGCTTTGTTTATCCTTGTTATTGAGGAGGATATCAGCCCAGCGTTGATACGCCGCAAAGCCAAAATTAGACGCGTATCCTTTGACCGGCGATGTGAAAAAGGATTTGACGCTGGCGCGTATCGCCGCGTCCACATTCTGCGCGAGTTTATCGAAGGCGGGGACGGTGATCGTCATCATGCGATATTTTTCTTTTTTGACGCGCCCGCGCGCTTCCGTGAAATCCTTGATCGGGACTTTCAACGCCGCGCGCGATTGATCTGCGAGATGCACAAACCCTTTATCCACGCTATACACCACTACGGGAATCATTTCATACATATCTGGTCCAAGCGAACCATCATACGGGGAGTATGCCATGGACATCCGGTTCGCCCACACCAGCGCGGGTTGTCCGGCATCGAGCGCATCCAACAAATTTTTCTCGGCTTTCTTTGGGTCCGTTGTCTGGCGGACGTTGCGCACCGCGCCGAGGCGGTTCAACATCGTCTCGAACGGATTGAACGTATTACGCGTGAGCAGGGCAACATGCGGATCAAATCCTTTATAGGCGAAACTGAAATAACCAAACGTGATTCCGCCGCTCAAGCCGAGGAGAAGCGCTTCACTCGGCGCGGATTTGGTGTGCGGCATCTTCACGCCCTGATAAGCAAGGGCGTTATGCGCACTACCGGTCTCGTAATGGATACCGTCGAAATGTTTGTAGTTGGGTAACGTTGTCATGGTCGGCTCCTTTTTGTAAGTAGCCGCATTCTAAAACGGAAATCCGCGCGATTCGAAAAATAGAGATATAGTTTCTGGATTTTGCCCGGGAAGCAGGTTAATTTTTAATCTTCAATTTCTTCGTTTCGCCAGAAGGCTCGGATCAAGAAGAAGTTGACGAGCAATGCCGCGAAGATCATCGCGGGTATGAGAATGATCGGCATCAGCCAGCGTTCCGTCCATTTGTTGATCTGCACAGTATCCGGGTTTGCAGGATCATACAACACAGAAACTTTCTCGCCCACTTCATAGGAAGGCGGATACGAGGCATTGTCGCCTTCGAAGACATATGTGCGCCCGTTCGCTTCGAATTCGATCACAGGGCTGTATACGCAACAACCACCGTCGCCGTCACTGCTTTCTTCGAGTTGGATCACGGTGCCGGTTGTCGTTTCACCATTTTGGTCAAGAGTCCAGCTGATATATCCTGCATACGCTCCCCACAAACAAAACCCTGCGAAGAACAGGTTGGCGAAAACGATCCAACAACTGAGTTGTAACCGGTTGGCGACGCCACCGACCTTTTCAACAGCGTTGACTGCCTTATCCGCTGTTTTTTCATAATTCTTTTCGAAATTGTCCATGATGCGCCTCGAAGTTATAAGATGAGTGATTTTACCCGCACGAAGCAAACTTCACCAAGATTGGTTTTGCAATGCGGATGCGATCATCGAGTTTCATAACAAAAAATCATCCAAATATCTGGTGTTGAAGGCGACTTTCCCATTGCATGAATGGAGAGATTCTCTGTCGTATAATCTCCTTGCATGGCTATCTCATTCGATAAACCCATACTTTGTCCTATTACAGTAGGCCGCGCGCCTTATCTGGATTTGCTCAGGCAACGCCTCGAGGAAGCGCGTAACAATCAAGGACAAACGCTTCTGCTCGCGGGGGAAGCTGGAATCGGCAAATCGCGTCTGGTGGCTGAGGCGAAAATCCGGGCGGATCAAAACGGTCTGGCGATTTTTCAGGGCAATTGCTTTGAGCCAGACCGCGTATTACCGTATGCGCCGATGCTGGATTTATTGAGAGATTTCATAGCGTCACACTCTGCGGAAGCACTCAAACCCTATACCCCTGAACTTGTCAAACTCATCCCGGAACTTGGTGTGATTTTACCTAACATCACGCCATCGCCCTCCT
>Ga0247727_10005396_pt1 | contig 25974 bp, 30 predicted proteins | sample WisWelCaveWW1625_FD_202498 | JGI IMG/M metagenome (GOLD analysis project Ga0247727, IMG submission 202498) | Biofilm microbial communities from Wishing Well Cave, Virginia, United States - WW16-25 | ecosystem: Environmental > Aquatic > Deep subsurface > Groundwater > Cave microbial mat | place...
CCCGCAGTATTCCAATTTGTTCATCAGTTAAAAAACCCTTCATACATTACTATGAGAACAAAACGGGAGGAAGAAATCAAGCGGTTAATTTTGCAATCTCATTGACGAGAGGTATACCAATTCAATATATTCGTCATTTAATTTTTCGGGCTCGGTTTTCTCAATGACGTCTCGGGCATAATTACGAGCGATTTCATGATTACGAGACATAATTGTCAGAGTATCACCGCTAAGTTTTGCCAATTCCTTTTTGAATTGTTCATTCTCGATGATCTTTTTTACGGCATCATCAGCTTGCATGCTATAATTATAGAGCAAAAACCACTGGAGTTGCAGAATTTTAGAAAGGATATTGGCCCGATTTTTATTCGCTTTTGAGGGTAAGCTCACCAGTTTCAGACAGGTAAAACTGCATCAGACTGTAAAAATGAGCTAAAAGTGGTGCGAATAGAGACGTATCGGGTCCGCCCAGATTTGATCTCATATGACTGAACAAATAAATCTTCTTTACGCTCGTGGATCAGGTACCGATTTTGTGTGGATGAGAATGGGACATGGCAACACATTACGGTCTAAAAGGTTTATACTGGAGTCACTCAAATTGGATTCCATAATCCGCATATCTGCAGACGAATATCCACCGGATTATAGGTCGGTTGTGGGTAAAGAAGTCGTACAATTTGGGCTTCGTATTCCATACGGCACTGACATCGTGGGAAACCGGGCGATTCTGCCGAGAATCGTGGTTGGAGGTCATTACAACCATACAAGCAAAATCGAATTGTTACCCGTACTCGATTTTAAGAATGCGCTGATTGGCACAATTATACTTAGCGTCCCAGCTATCAATTATGAAAAAATTAATCCGGTGTTATTCTCGCTTATCACGATCGGCAATATTCTATCTATTGCTGATTTGCGTACCAGCATGGTCACTAAATATAGTAAATCAACCTCCTACGGTCCGGATGAAATATTAAGTGAGCCTGTTTCAATCAGGCAAATTAGAATTGATGGAATTCTGTCAGACGCAGATCATCGTAGATTAATGCAGTGAGCTCACTGTCACAGACTGTTATTGAGATTATGAAAAAAGTAATAATTGAAAATAGCTGGAAGTCGACGTTGGCGCCGGAATTTGAGAAGCCGTATTGGGCAGAGCTTACGTCCTATGTGCGAAATGAATATTTGCAGAGAATAGTATATCCGCAACCAAAAAATGTTTTCCGCGCTTTTGACTTATGTCCTTTTGACTCGGTCAAGGTAGTCATCGTCGGACAAGACCCGTATCATGGCGCAAGACAAGCCAATGGACTTTCATTTGCCGTAAACGACGGCATCACACTTCCGCCTTCGCTTAAAAACATCTTCAAAGAAATTCATGATGATTTGGGAATTAACCCATTACCGTCTGGTGATCTTTCGCGCTGGGCCAAACAGGGGGTACTCATGTTAAATAGCGTCCTAACAGTCTTGGCCGGCAACCCCGCGTCCCACAAAGAAAAAGGCTGGGAAACATTTACAGACGCCGTGATACACGCCTTAAACGAAAAACGGGAACACATCGTCTATATGTTGTGGGGCAAGTATGCGCAGGTGAAAGGGGAGATAGTCGACCGAGAAAAGAATCTCGTTCTCACCTCCGCCCATCCGTCGCCATATTCGGCGACTCTTTTTTTCGGTCACCATCATTTTTCAAAATGTAATGAATATTTAAAAAGTCATAATATAACTCCCATTGATTGGAAATAAAAGATCGTCTTACTTTTTTTTAAGCGCGGTGAGAGTGAGGGAGAGTTCGCCGACGTGATATGAGGTGTGGTCGACTACAAGAAGTGCCTTTTTCAGGACACTAACATTGTTTTGTTTTCTGATGAGCTCTGTGAGGGTTACGAGATCTTTCTCGTATTCATCTATCGTTTTCTTCCAGTCGGCAAAAGCCGCCTTTTTGTCTAGTGCTGGCCAGAAATCCTTTGGCCAAGCAAGCTCTTTGTAATTTGTACCTATGACGTAGTCGATAATATCTTTTTGGCCGATACGTATATGTTCTATAAGGTGCCATGTTGTGTACCCTTGTCCTGGCACTTTTTTATTTATGAGCGGTTCGGTAAATCGAGATGCCACGGTTAGAAAATTATCGTGAGCATGTCCACTTTTTAGAAGTTCGACGATATGATTTTGAATCTCATCCATACCAAAAGTATATCAATTATAATTGAACCATGGGTTACATAACAGAATTAAATACGCTTATTGGCCTACCAAAAGATTTTCAAACCAACACCTTAAAAATAGGGGAGACATATACGGTAGTTAAGGAACGTGAGCGAACATTCCCACTTCATATCGCGATGCTAATGGTAAACTCTGAGTGGAATTTTTACGGTTATGCGGTTGTTAATTCGCTTCATTCTAAGGATGGCAAAAGCACTCTCGAATTTACTGGACTTTCACTATTTAATGAAAGCGAAAAAAATCTTTATAAAGAAAAATTTATCCATGCTGCACAAATAACTAAGGAAATAAAATAATGAATGAAAACTCATTTAGTCTACAGCAAATAGTCCATTCCGTAGGTGATAGAGCAGTCAACGCTTTTACACCATTCAAATATAAGCTAAACGAACTGAGATTTCATCGGAGACAACTGGATATGCAGAAATTCGCCAATAAGCGATGGCCAGACCGTCAATTTCATGTTATTTCAACAGACGGAAGTACTTGTCTCATTTTAGGGGACGAAGCCGATAGAGCGTATAAAATCTATAAATATCCTAGAGACGATATGCTTAATTCATATGCTGATATGCTTGATGAAGCGGCAATATATAGTCATTTGGGTAATAGAGCTCTTTCGCCTCGAATTCACGGATTTGTTCCAATGACTCCATCCCTCGACCTCACGGTCGGGGATCTAAGTAAGGTAGGTTAGAAGAACATAAAATTCGCCCAGATTCTTCACTTCGAATGTTTGATATGTATGACCAAGAGGTTCATATAGAGCAACCTACTGGAGATTTTCCCACCCTTATTATGGATAAAATAGATTTTGACACTGACTGGAAAAAAACACTATCAGACACCAAGCTTATTGCCGAAATGGAACGGGTAGCGGATATTCTTCGCGAAGATCGGTTGCTAGGTTTAGATGTTGAATATGTGTATGATAAAAAAACAGATAAAATAATGCTCCTTGATGCGGCGGGTGTTATACAAGTCAAACGAGAAGAGAGTAGTGTTTATGAGGCTGAATTATATTATCAACTCGCTATGGCATTTGCGAGAAACAATGAATCATATCAAGGAGTGGGAGATGCCGGAATCAGTGTGCGTAAAGTAAACGACGCACTACAAACAGGAAATAAAAAATATATATATGATATAGTTACAAGAACAAATCAATAAAAAAATGATTCCATTAGACTCAAATGCTCCCGATTTTTCTTTACCCGATCAGGATGGAGAAATGCGCTCGTTACAAGATTTCCGAGGAAAAAATATTGTTCTGTATTTTTATCCAAAAGACGACACGCCCGGCTGCACCAAAGAAGCCTGTAACTTCCGCGATAGCTACCACGAGCTACAGAAAAAAGATGTAGTGATCCTGGGCGTTTCAAAAGACACAATCGCATCCCACAAAAAATTTGCCGAGAAGTACAAACTCACATTTCCGCTTCTTTCTAATCCAGAAAAAAATATCATTAAAGAATACGGCGCATGGGGGCCAAAGAAATTTATGGGTCGCGAGTTTGACGGCACACTTCGCATAAGCTATCTTATCGACAAAAAAGGAATAGTTATAAAATCCTATCCGAAAGTAAATCCACTTCTTCACGCTGAGGAAATCATAAAAGACGTAGAATCTTTATGAAACTTGTGCAGTCCTTGATACCTTCTTAAGCTCACGATATATTATTTTATTTGTTTCGACGATACTTGTCTCCGTGTAGGTCATGCCATATTTTTTGCAGATTTTTTTGACGTATGGTGTTATTAAGGGAAGTTTGTTTCTGGGGCAGTCGGGAAAAAGGTGATGTTCGATCTGGTAGTTAAGGCCAAGATACACATAATCTGTTAGCCAATGACTGTAGAGGTTTCGGGCTGTCAGAATCTGATGTTCAAGAAAAGAAAACTTTACACCTTTTGCAAGATAAGGCATACCCTTATGGTTTGGAGCAAAAATATTCAACATGTAAAACCCTGCCAAAGCGTTCACGATAACCAGAAATAATATCGACTTCCAGAACGGGAATACGAAAAACGGTACTACGTACCAAATTATTAGTCCGAATACTAATACAACAACTTCTAACGGTATCTTCCCCTTAAAATTTGCAGAATAATATCTGAACGATTTTATCCGTATCGAAAAAGACAGGAGGGGTCCTAAGACATAGTAAAGCCACGCTTGATTTTTTCGAATCGCCTTCACGACAAACGTATTGCGTTGAAAAGTGGTCTCGGTAAACGAAATTGGCACTTCAATGTCCGGATCTTCGCCTTCCTCATTTGTATGTGCATGATGCGCATTATGTTTTACACGCCACACCCGATAGGGGAATGCTAGCATAAAAGCAGAGATATATCCGAACGCATCGTTTAGAGCAACTGATTTGAAAATGGCTCGGTGAGCGGCATCGTGTATGAGGCCTCCCATTCGTACTGAAAAAAAAGCTATACCAATTATTGAAAGAATAGTGATGATAAGATTATTTTGTGCAGTCAGAAGATATGTGCAAAAAAGAAACAATCCGATATCGGTGAGCGTGATGAAAGAATAATACCAATACGCTCGTTTTAGAATTCCTGCCTCGGTAACGTCTGCGCGAAGCTTCGCATATACTTCCGCACCTTCAGCATAACCCAATGCTTTCTTAAAAGGTCTTTTAGGGTTGTTCGTGATAAGTCTGGTCATTTTTCTGGATTATTTTTTCTTAAACATAGTCCAGAATCCTTCCCAACGAGTTTTTATTGTTTTCCTCAATGTCTGACGTTCTTCTTTATTCTCTTTTCTCATTGTTTCACGCTCAGCCTTGTTTTCTTCGAAAATAGTCTTTCGTTCTTCCTTTATGCTTGGCATCAATAACTTTCGTTCTTCTGGTGTCTTGTCTTTCAGTGTTTCTTTTGTATTTTCACGAAAATCTTTTCTCTCCTGCATATTCACTTCTTTTAATTGTTTTCGTTCGATGAGGTTCACTTCCTTAAGTTCTTTACGGTCATTCATGTTTTCCTGTTTAATTTCTTTTCTCATGAGTTGCTGTTCTCCTGGTTCCTTAGCGTAGGACGGTTGAAAAAATACTAAAAAAGCGAGAACGCCGAAAGAAAGTACAGTAATTTTCTTCATAGTTAAACATGAACTAATAACTAGCCTTGAGTATGACTGAAAACAAGCCGCGTGTCAACCTCGCCTCGAAGCTCATTGATCTACCAGTGTAAGTGCGATACCTTTTTTGTTGGCACGACCTGTTCTTCCGATACGATGGATATAGTTCTCGTATGAATCAGGAATATCATAGTTTATGATATGTGATACATTCGGAATATCAAGTCCACGAGCGGCAACGTCGGTTGCAACCAACACCTTGACAGCATCTTCTTTAAACATACGAATTGCCTGAATCCGTTTAAACTGAGGTTTATCACCATGAATTGAGGCCACCTTGTGTCCGCGCTTGTAAAGCTCACGGCTGACGCCTTCAACGCCGAGCTTAGTTCTTCCGAAAACAAGCACTTTGGTAAAGTCTTCCTTACCCAAAAGATCGTGCAATACATCAATCTTTTTTTCACCGTTTTTCAATTGGACAACGTCCTGATGGATATGACTTACGGTTTCTTGCTTTTTAACAGAAACAATCGTCGGATTTACGACGAAAGACTGAATCAAAGATTGAATAGCGGGGGAAACCGTGGCTGAGAAAAAGAGCGACTGTCGAACCTTTGGAAGGAACGAAATGATGTGCTTTACATCGGGTAAAAATCCCATGTCCAACATCTGGTCCACCTCGTCAAGCACGATGACCTGAAATGTTCCAAGCTTTAATACGTTTCGCTCGATGAGGTCTTTGAGCCTGCCCGGTGTTCCAATAACTACTTCTGGGTTGCGTCGTAGTTCATAGACCTGATTTTGCATTGATGACTTACCAATACAGAATGCTGTATAAACAGATAAACCGTTTGTGAGCTTACGAAGCTCGTCGCGTATCTGAAGTGCTAATTCACGTGTCGGTGTAATAATAAGCGCTCTTGCTGTCTTATCTTTTATGATTTTGTTGAGGATTGGTATTAAAAAGGCGCCTGTTTTTCCGGTACCTGTGTTCGCAATACCGATAATGTCTTTTCCCAAAAGAATAGCAGGGATTGCCATTTCTTGAATAGGTGTCATATTTTCATAGCCGCGGGCTTTTATATTTGTGCTCAACTGTGCTTCCAAAGGCAGTATTGAGAATGGCGCAGTTGGAGCTGGAGTCTCTTCTACAGGCGCGCTGTTTGCCGTTGCTTTGGCAATATAGTTTTTAATGTCATATGATGTGCCTCTTCGAAAACCACCTCGTCCACCACCACGATAACCACGGCCACCGCCACGATACCCTCCACGAGACGAACCACGAACAGAACTATTTCTGTTATACATAAGAATAATTGAAATAAATAACTGAAGAAAGTAAGAGTTCTGTTTATCCCGATTAAATCGGGATTGAAGCTCTTACTTACAAATAAATTAAGAAGAAGAGCTTACAAAATAAAATCTAGCAATAAGCAGATTCCTTACGATCTTGTACACACATTATAACACATATTACCAATAAGCAAGCGGGATATATTTCAAGGCTGAGAAGGACTGTTGTGACTTGACTTTTATCATACTATAGGGTATAATGACACCTCATAAAGGGGACGGGCGTGTAAATTCATATGTATACAACGTTAAAGCACATATATCGATTTCTTCGACGGCCAACAGTTTCTTTTATGGTCTATCCTATTCTTATTTATTGGCTATTATTTAGCGCATTCCCGCAGGCTCTCGACGGAAGTATGGCTCAGGGCGCATTTGTATTCACGCTAGCCATATTGGCAATGATCGTTTTCGGCCTCAAACTCCTTATAATTCCGGTGTCCTTTATCGCACATATTGAAGCAAAAATAGTACTCTTTTTCAAAAACAGGGGACTAAACCATACTCCTCTTAGGCTTTCCCATTCGTGATATAATGGTTAGTAATGAAAAATACCATCATCTATACAGTTGTATCTATTCTTCTTATTGTTGGCTTTCTTTTTGCAGCGTATAAATTTACCGGTTCGTCGCCCAAGTCAACACTCTTTCCAGAAGTCAGCAAAATTGCATCAGATGACCATATCAAGTGGTCAAAAGAAAAAAAACACATCCTCGTCGAGTACAGTGACATTCAGTGTCCTGCATGTAAGAACTTTCATGACTACATCGTTCAAGATCTGGAAACCACAAGAAGCGGTCAGATCGATGTAACAAAAAATATTACTTTTGTATTTCGTCACTTCCCGCTATCAGACATTCACGACCATGCACAAGAGGCAGCGTGGGCAGCGGAGGCAGCCGGCACGCAGGGCAAGTTTTTTGAATATACAAACACCCTTTTTGACAGACAGGCAGAATGGGAAAAACTGCCAGACGTAAAAAACCATTTTATAAGCGTTGCCAAAGAACTCAAGCTCGATACGGACAAATTTACTAAGGACATGGACTCAAACAAAGTCAAGAATAGAGTAGAACGGGACTATAAAAACGGAGTAAAGTTTCAGGTCAATGCCACACCAACATTTTATCTTGATGGCAAAAAAATCGATAGTATTCGCTCATTTGAAGAATTCAGGAAACTACTCGAAGACGCGGCTAAAAGCTCCAAATAAGCTATAATATACCCAGACAATATGTTCTCATTCCAAAAACGGTCTGCGATAGTTAGTTCATTGTTACTCACGTATTACCATTGCGGACCAAAGACAGGAACAAAAGGCACGTTTCTGTTTCTCCACGGCTGGGGATCAAATAGCACTTTGTGGTTTAAATCTGTGGCTGGGCTCGCCGAAAAAGGTTATTCCTTGTACTGTCTGGACCTGCCCGGATTTGGTGAGTCACAGAATCCAAAAGAGCCATTTTTTCTTCAGGATTATTCAAACACAGTGATGGGGTTTATAAAAAAACTCGGTTTAAAAAATATAATACTGGTTGGTCATTCGTTTGGGGGTAAAACCGCGATCAAACTTGCTACTGAAAATTCTGAGTTCCTTAAATCAATTATCCTTGTCGATGCATCGGGATTACCCCATAAATCTACCCTAACCGATATTAAGATCATGGTTGCCAAAGTAATGAAACCAGCATTTTCGCTACCTTTTATGCGACCACTCAAAGATAGACTTGTAGATACGTTCGCCAGCGAAGACTATACTACCAACCCCGCTCTAAAGCAGACGTTTATAAATATCGTAAATGAAAATGTTTTGTCTCTATTGGAACAAATAAAGAAACCTGCGCTTATCATTTGGGGTGAGGATGACGACAATACTTATACGCCTAATACCGACGCTTCGATCTTGCATCATGGTATTGCCGGATCAAAATTAGTCACAATACCTAATGCTGGCCATTACTCGTTTCTCGATCAACCAGAACTTTTTCTTAAGCACGTATCGCAATTTTTGTCAAGACTAAAATGAATTCTCTCAATCCAGTTCGCTTCGCTCTGCATCACCTTTACCTATTACAGCTTGAGGAATACGATCTGAATCGATACATGCGGTTTATTTTCAAAACTAAAGGTGTACCCGTTGACAAGCCAAGAAAAAAAATCGTCTGGACTTCAAAAGCTAAGGCTATCTTTGTCTTGTCATTTATCATCCAAATCATAACTGCATATAGCACAACAAGTTTGTTTCAACTTCCTCTGTGGACTGCCGTGATGTGTTTTGTCGTTTTTATGTATACAGCCTTCTTTTTCCTTGTCATAGCAAATGCTCTTTTGCTCCCGCTGGATCTTTTCTTAAAAAAACAGGTACTTGCAAAGGCTAAGGAGAAAATTAGTCGCTTTCCCAATCTTACGATAATAGGTATAGCCGGAAGCTACGGCAAAACAACCATGAAAGAAGCCGTCTATTCGGTTCTCTCACAAAAATATTCTGTTCTTAAAACCCCAGACAACATAAATACTCCTCTCGGTATTTCTTACGTAATCGAAAAAAAACTTGACGCTAATATTCAGTTTTTGATAGTCGAGATGGGGGAATATACGAGTGGTGATATCAGAGATATATGTCAAATTATAAAACCGCATGTCGGAATCATCACCGGCATAAATGAAGCTCATCTTGAGCGAATGGGTAGCCTGCAAAAAACAACCGAAACGATTTTCGAATTAGCCCAGTGGATTAATTCAGATGGACCACTGTATCTTAATGCTGATGATAAAAACATCATGAGAGTATATCAATTGCACGTTGGAAAACATTCAGTGGAATTATATAAAGAACCTACACAGTCTGTCCGATATCTGGAGGAGGGGAAAGGTATCGAGTTTAGACTAGCCACTACTACCCGCTCGTACAACCTCACGACCCGACTACTCGGAAGATATACTCTCGGCACAATCATGGCAGCCGTAATGATTGGTGAGAAATTTGATTTAAGCGAAAAACAAATCCTTAAAGCAGTTGAATTAATGATTCCGCACCCGCATCGATTACAGCTTATTGAAGGCAACAATAACATACTAGTCATCGACGACAGTTACAACGGTAATCCTGCCGGAGTCCAGGCTGCCATTGAAGTATTGTCACGCTTTACTAAGCGAAGAAAGATCTATATCACTCCAGGACTCGTAGAGACTGGTTTGAAGAATACCGAAATCCACTATAATATAGGGGTACAGCTTGCCGCTGTAACTGATAAAGTGATATTGATCAAAAATAGCGCGACACCCGCGATAGAAAAAGGCCTGTTGGCAAAAGGTTTTTCGGCCGATGATATCATTTGGTTTGAAAGTGCTCAAGCGGCACACATTGGTCTGGCGAAAATCACTCGGCCGAATGACATAATATTATTTCAAAACGACTGGCCGGACAACTATATATAACAATTTAGAATTCAGAGTTAAGAATAAAATAGAGAATTATAAATTCTAAATTAACAATGAAAACAGTTGGTGTTTTTTTCGGAAGCAGATCACCGGAACATGACGTATCTATAATAACCGGGCACCTTGTCATTAGTGGGCTCATCAAGCTCGGATTTTCTGTCCAGGCGGTTTACATTGACACGAACGGGAAGTGGCTTGTCGGAGAAAAGGTAAACAGCCTGAAGTATTTCACTGACCCCAAGCTTAATCCGGAGCTCAAAAAGATAATGGATGTCTCTTTGGACTTGAGCGCCTCAAACAAGGTCGTGAACCTGCAAGAAAAAAAGCTTCTTGCAGGAAAGAACTACTCTATTGATATCGCATTTCCCGCATTTCACGGCCAATATGGCGAAGATGGAACATTTCAAGGAATGTGCGAGATGCTAAACATTCCTTATGTCGGTTGTGATACTACTTCATCTGCTGTTGCAATGGATAAAGTGTTAACTAAACTGCTTTATAAAGCGGACGACATCCCAACTACAAGGTTCGTTCATTTTACGAGATATGAATGGGATACCGATAATAATGCAATTATTGCCAAGATCCAAAAAGAAGTCGGAACAAATACAATTGTAAAACCTGCAAGACTAGGGTCATCAATTGGTATCGCGAAAGCAAAAAATAAAAAAGATCTGGTACAAGCTATCGAAGTTGCACTGCATTATGATGATAAAGTTATAGTCGAAGAAACGGTCGAACCGTTAGTAGATATTACCTGTGCAGTACTCGGCGGTGAAAACCCCAAAGCATCGTGTCTTCAAGAGTCACTATTTTCAAGCGACGTATTTTCGTATGAGGATAAATATTTAAACGATGGCGGTGTACAACTCGGTAACGCAAAAAGTAATATTGTGATACCAGCAAGACTTGATAAAGAAACTACAGCAAAAATAAGAGATATGGCTGTCAGAATATTTAAACTTATTGGGTGCAATGGTACTGCGAGAGTGGACTTTTTATACAATCCGAAGACAAAAAAATATTACGCCAATGAAGTCAATACAATGCCTGGCACTTTGTACCATCACCTTTGGAAAGCGTCCGGCGTTGAACTGTCTGAACTTCTTCAAACTCTTATTAATCTGGCCGAGTTACGACACAAAGCAAAGTCAACGCTCACCCACACCTTTAAATCCTCCCTCCTTTCCATGGCCAATTCTCAGAAGCTTCAACTAAAAAAATCTTAATACTTTTGCCTTCTTATCGCCATATTTTACTATTCTATCAGAAACAGGGGAGAGCACTGCATTTTGAGGCTAGGGGCCGATTTTGGCACATACAAGGAAAATAGGGTATTAATAGCAATAAATTTAAAAATAAATAAAAATATATTCAGAAAATAATGTGCAAATGAAACAGTGTTAAAAACAGAAAACGGGAGCACTTCTCTTCCGCTAGCTTCGGATAACGTCGTAAAAGATACAATTTACGACGTTGTATACAGTTCATCCTCTCCCTATAGATACAGCTTTTTAGAAATCTCCAGTATGGGTCCTATTCAAAGAAGAGAGTTAAAACCCCCCTCGTCGCTCACTCTTGTTGTTTCCATGTACTCTTTTTTTAAATTCTTCCGATGTTTCACAAATCGCGACCCCTCTTATAAAGCATCTAAGTCGAGCGCGACCTCCTTCATCCTCTCTGGTAGATGGGCACAATTTGGATTGTTAAATCAATCTAAATATCACTTTTTAAGGCTAAATTCGTGAGATTTAACGCATCTGTACTACTAGGGAATGTCGTTGTTTAGAGCGTAAAAACAATCTAAACATTAATATTTGAGGCTAATTTAACTGAAGTTATCCACAAATTATATCCTATAGTTTTATATAGTCCTTAATACTATAGGATATATTATTCACGTTTGTGTACTTTACTTTCTATACTCTTCCCCTCTCCTCTCTTCCCTACTTTTGGGGTGGATATTTTTTTCGGATCAAATTTTGCAACATACGGAACAAATAGCTTCAATATTCGTTCCGAACCGGCAACAATCGGATATGATTTATGCGGATCAGCCGTTGTAAACTTCACCGGCTTACCTGACCAAGATCTCAAGGTACCGCCCGCTTCTTCCAGGATAATTGAGGCTGCCGCATAGTCCCATATTTTCCCTCCACCGGCGAATGATACATCTGCTTCTCCCGCTGCAATTGTGCATACATCAAAGGCCAATGAGCCTGTCGAACGTGTATCTCGAGCGAAAAACGGAGAGTATTCAGCTAGAAAATATGAAGCGTGCCTGTAGGTCAATATAAGACTGTCAGCTAAAGCCTTCTTGCCTTGGATATACATTTTTTTGTCGTTTTTATATGCACCTCTCCCCCTTTCCGCCCGATACATTATGTCACGTATTGGATCGTATACTACGCCCGCATTTATCGATTCATCTTTATTCATTAGACCAATACAAACTGTGAATATAGGGAAACCTGACTCAAAGTTGCTTGTGCCATCCAAGGGATCAATTACAAAGGTAATATCAACCGATTTTTCAATCAATCCTTCCTCAGCGAGGAAACCAATTTTTTGTTTTGGATATTCGCTCTGAAACTTCTCGCGGAGGTATAATACTATAGATTTTTGGGCTTCTGTGTCAGCTAAAGTAACGATATCAGAGAAACCAGTCTTGTAAGCAAAATCATCAAGTTTCTTGTAATATTTCATCAAGACTCGCCCGCCTACTCGTGCACTTTGCTCTAGAATTTTCATTTGGCTTACCATTTAAGAGAAAATAAAACAATAACCGTGGTGAAACCAAGTACGACGAGATATTCGCGCACTGTCTCACGAAATAATTTCTCATCAAGGAAATGTGCCAAAAGACCGCTGGAGCTGTAGTACACGGCTGTAAGAAAAAGGCTTGTTATAGTAATCCGAAGTGGTAAAAATGAAACCGCGATGGCAACCTCCACCATAACGAGTGAGATAAGAAGAGCGTTTAATAGTAATCCTCGATTTATCTTCTCTTCGAGCCGTATCGTCGATATAACCTGTAAAGACAAGACAAATGCCATAATGCCTACCATAAGTGCATTGGCAATAAAATTCATCCGAAAAGAAAAAATTGCATTGAAGAGGAGAAATGCAACGATCGTCTGATAGAAAAAATTTACCGAATACGCCGCTCTATACAACTGAAGACTCTTCTCTACCCCGACATTGAATATATTAGAGCATAATAGAGCCGCATATATGGATATGCCATAAATAACGATAAACGGCACACGAGTGATCCAACGGACCGGAAAGAGAAAGAAGAAAAGATAAAATGCTACGGTTACGAGAACAGGCATAATAAAGAGACTAAACCATTCAAAGCCGTCTATTCCTTCAAGAACTGAAAAATACGTAAGTAAATATGTGGCAACGATCAATATCGGAAGGAACATATAACTATCTGTGAAAAAAAAGAATGTCGAGCCAAGAAGTAATCCTGACAAAGCGGTCATGGAAAAGACCAATCGATATCTCTTCTCAATGCTGAGAGATTTCGTCTCTATAATTTTTATAACCCGTCGTATAAGTTTCATGTGAAATTAGTTTCCATTGTGGAAAACTTCCTGAACATCGTCGGATTCCTCAAGGTCATAAACCAAAGTTGTAAGCATTTTTCCCTTTGTATCATCAAGCACAATGACTGATTGAGGCTTATAGACAATCTCAATTTGTGCATCAGGATGTGGAAGATGCATATGAAGTTTACCAAAAAACGAATAGGGAAAATAGGCTAAATAATGATCTTCCCTTTTAGCAAAATCTGTTGCTCCATGTTCCGCTGCAAATGTTAATGCCGCTTCTTCATTCATGGCGTTTGTCGGAAGCGAAATGACCGAAGCCTTTTCGAAAAGGTGAGAAACTGCCCCCTGCGCTCCAAGCTTAGCCGCATGTTTGTCTAGAATATTGCGGATCTCTGACGCGGTCCTATTTGGATTATCAGTCAGGGCAGTTATAATAAGACCGACACTCGCCGGACCAAACGCTTCATAGATCACTTCACGAATATGCGGTCCACCTTGACCACTACCCCGCTCAATAGCCCGCACGATATTATCTTTGGGCATATTGTACGACTTGGCCTTATCGATAGCCATACGGAGTCGAACGTTATTTTGCGGATCACCTATGCCTCCTCCATCGACGACAGACATACTAATAAGTCGCGCGAGTTTAGCGAACGCAGTACTCTTTTGTTTATCGTTTATCTCCTTTTTTCGCTTTATATTAGACCATTTAGAATGACCAGACATAATGATTCACATAACATATAACACGTAACATAGAGCAACAGTCCAGCACGAGTTATGTGCTATGCGCTACGTGATCCATTATACTTGACATTTATTCAAATTAAAATATACTGATACGTACCTATTTTTTCATCCTCTATGGGACCTATTGATCAACTTGAACAACACGCCGTTGATGCGGCAATACACTCTCGCTGGGAAGACGCCGTCAAACTTAACAAACAGATTGTTACTCATGACAAAAATAACCTTGCCGCCCATTTACGGCTGGGCTTTGCATACCTACAATTAAGGAAACTGGAAGAATCAAAAAAAAGTTATAACAGAGCCATAAAGCTTCAACCAACCAGCAATGTGGCGAAAGAAAACCTTGAGAGAATAAAGATACTTGAAGGGAAAGAGGCGACAAAAGGTTCAGGGTTTGCGGGCAAACTTGATCCAAACCTGTTTCTCGAAATCTCCGGCAAAACAAAAAGTGTGACTCTTGTTACATTGGGTCAGAAAAACATACTCGCCCATCTAAATGTAGGTCAGGAAGTAAGTCTGGAGACTAAAAAACGCAAGGTTGAAGTGCGTACTATGGAGCAGGAATATATTGGAGCGCTTCCAGATGATCTTTCACGCCGATTACTACTTTTCCTCAAAGCAAAAAGTAAATATGTCGTCCATATTAAGGAAGCTAATATAAGTCGAATCATCGTCTTTATAAAAGAAGAAAAAAAAGGTAAACAAGTGGCGCCTTACCTATCTTTCCCGAGTAACATTCAACAAAATATTGACGACATGAATCAGCATAATAAAGACAGTGAATACGAAGGTGAAGAGCCTTCTGACAGTGATATCGATAAGCTTGCTGAAAATCTCGTAACCGAGGAGAAAGAAGAATATTTCCCTTACGAAACACGCGACTCAGACGATGACGAGGAGTGATGTTCTACCGTATCTTTAAGAAAGATAAACGTCCCCTTAATATTTTTTGTCTTCAACAATTTTCGTAACTCCTTTGGTATGTGAAAATCGCTCATTGACTTCAACGCCAAAAGAAACGAAAGCACGATAAGTATTGTGAAAGCTATAAGCATATTATTCAGAAATAAACCAATCGTTTTCTCTATCACCGAGCATAAAAATTATATCATACCCTCCCGTTTTCCCTTTCTTTAAAGGGCAGTTAAAAAAACGCGCCAACGCTTTGGCACTATATGTGTGTTTGTCTGTATTTTCAAATATTGCGCACGATGGCTTTCGCTCCGAGGAGACAATAATATCTCCCACTCGTATCCCTTCACCCTCTATTATCTGGCTTAATTTGAGAGCACTTTTATAACTTTTCGAATATATAATTTGAACATTAAGTCTCTCCTTCCTAAACACAGGGTCAAAGAAAAAACCCTGATATTCATCTGCAAACGTCGGCGAATATCTTAGCACTTTTACTACGTTTTCGTTCTGTCTTACTATGTAACTTAGAATATATAGTCGTTCAAGTACATTCATGTTACTCTCATTGAAAAGGATCTCTGCGACAGTCGGAAGTCGAGGTTTAAGTGTTTGGTCATCACCGTAGTAAATATCCCCCGTGCCCTCGCTAAGATATAAATCTACAAAACTACCCGTTGTTGAAGAGAACGTCTTCAGAAGAAGTTTGGGGTCCTTTTCCAGATTAATAAGCTTTCCTAGAGCCCCAAATCTATAAACGCCATATCCTCCCGGAACATCAACCATATCGTCGGGCGAGACATATAATCCATAGTTGATCCCGTCTCTAAAGCCGAAAGAGAAAAATGACGTGTGTTTCCCATATACAACCAGTTGTATGTGGTCCTTTTTTTGGAAAAATATGGAACTACTTATAATGCGTATAAGCGTAATAATAAAAACTACCAAAAAAGACAAAAATACTAATTTGATGATTATTTTTGTAGATTTTTCACCCAATTTTTTTCTCCTGATAGTTGGTTTCATACCATTCCATGTTCAATTTTCAATCGCTTAATCTTATTGGCGATTTCGACCTTGTCCACGCCTCTCCACACCAGAATACGCCTTATAATGGAAAGTGAGGCTTCGAATTCTGGTTGCACAATGACCTCAACGCCAAGATCTTTCATCCGGCGCTGATCTGCCTCTATGTGGACTCGGGTAAATAAGACAATCTTCGGATTGAGTTTTTTTGCGTTCAATATAATCATCTCCTGCATCGATCTGTCAGGCACGGCTGCAATAAGAGCCGCGGCATTTTCGCACTCGGCGTAATCAAGCACGTCGATTTCTGTCGGGTCTCCATATATTGCGTTTATACCCTCTTTTCTCGCTGCTTCTATGGTATGAATGTTGTAATCAACAGCAATGAACGGAACATTTGCAAACATAAGCGCACGGCCTACATACTTGCCTACTCTGCCGTATCCACAGATAATCATATGCTGATCCATCTTTAAGGCATCAATGTTAGGTATCTCACGGTCGATTCTGTTTTTAATAAAACTCTCGACAAACGTAAGGTGTTTGCGAATCAGGTTCCTTAGCCGTGCATAGATAAAACTATTCGCACTTATGATGGCAGGCGTACATATAAGAGTTACGATTACAACGCTCAAGGCTATATGGTAGCTATCAGTGTCGATAACTCCTTGCGAGAATCCTTGAAATAAAATCACAAATGCCGCTTCGCCTATCTGAAACAACAGAAGGCCGAGTGTAAATGCAGTCCTGCTGTGAAAGCGGAAAAAAAGATATATCCCAAGAACTACCATAATTTTAACTAAGATCACGAGGATGCTAAGAGTAAGAATAAGAGGTAGATGGGCAACAAAAAAAATTGGTTCGATGGTAAGTCCTAAAAACGTGAAAAAAACGATTACCAGAATGTCTCGTAAAGGACGAATCTGTGAAAATAAATGGTAATGTACGGACGTTTGCCCGATAAGTACTCCGGCCGTAAAAGCGGCGAGTAAGCTGGATAGCCCGAGGGAGGAAAAAATAACTAATGCTGATACGATGAATACTACCGTAAACAAATTTAGTATTTCTCGCGACATGTGGGCAAAACGGTTAAAGAGATAGGGAATCGCCTTGATTCCGAGTATATAGACGATAAGAAGGACCACCCCAGCCTTTAATACGTTAAGCAATATGGAAATGATTATCTCGGAAAATGAGCCACCCGCACCAAAAGAAGATAAAATAATAAAAAGAGGTATAAATGCCAAGTCTTGGAAAATAAGAATACCGATCGCGAGCCCTCCAATGAGAGAATTATCCTCTCCCCTGTCCTGAAGTATTTTCGCAACTACCGCGGTCGAAGACATAGCAAACGAAACACCGATAAATAGGCTTATAACGGGAGAAAACCCGAATAGAAGCGAAACGAGTCCGATAAAAAATGCACTAAGGAATACCTGTAAGAATCCACCAAGAATTACAAATCTCCCAAATCTACGCATGGAGCTAAAATTTGCCTCCAGACCAATAGTAAAAACAAGAAGAATAAGTCCCAACATCGAAAAACTTTCAATAAATCCGGCAGGCAAGCGTGCGCCCATAACAACCTTCAGAACTACACCTGCGAGAATATATCCCACGAGCGGAGACTGTTTTAATCGAACCGCGACTAAACTCGCGACTAAGGGAAAAATCAAAAAAAGCAAAGCGCTCAGAAGCTGATTGAGCGGAATGTCAGTCATTCATTTAGTATACACGTTATAACATGCTCATAGCTCATAGCTCATAGCTCATAGCTCATAGCTCATAGCTCATAGCTCATAGCTCATAACAATGAGACTTAGTTTTTAATTGTTATGTGTTACGAGTTATGCGACCTATCTACGGAGTTTTTGTTCGCAGTCAATGCAATAACGCGCTTCTGGCAGGATCTTTAAACGCGCAAGTAATATTTCGTTTCCGCAACGTTCGCAAACACCATACTTACCCTTGGAGATCTTAACCATGGCGACGGCGATATCTGCAAGTCTCTTTTCAAGATCTTTGATTTCTGCCTCAATTGTGTCATGACCGACTTGCTCACGCACATCTGTATCGACAGCCGCATTATCGGAAGCATGCTCAGGATCGGAGAAAGGATCATCCTTTTTAAGCGCAGCTATCTGCTTTACAAGATCTGCCTTTGTTTCTTCAAGAACTTTTTTTTGTTTTTTGAGAATTTCCGCTGTTAGCTTCATGTTTGTTTGGTAAAAATTTACTCCTAAAATAATAAATAAAATAAACGCTCAATGTCAAGAGAAAAAAGCCCGACACAACGCTATTCAAACTAATTCCTGCCAAGTATAAATGATTATTCTTGACTTTGTCAAATACAAAATAATCAGCGCTGATCCACCAAACTAAATAGGTTAGCCCGAACCCGTGTATTAAGTGTTCCTTACGAATTTCTGAGAGAAGTTTATGAGCGACCGCTGCACCCACAAAAAAGAATATCGCTTCATAAAAAGACGTTAGATGGCGTAAACCTTCATAGCCCGTATACTTTAGGGAAAGGAAAAATGTTGTCTTTGTTCCAATCTCAACACCCGAAAAAAAGCTACCCAGTTTACCGATAGCAATTGCCGCAAGCACTGGACTTACCCAACAATCAATTACCTGCAAAAAGTCAAGCTTGCGCATCTTAAAAAATAAAAAAAGAGCGAGAAGTCCACCTGCTATCGTTCCCAAAAGTGATAGACCAGGATACCCGTTTATAAGCACGAATTTAAGCGGATTAAATCCGAATTGGTCAAAATTCAAAATTACATAAAGCAGCCTCCCACCTAGTAATGCACCGACGAGGGTGGCAAACAGCCCATCGAATATGTCATCTTCTTTATATGATGTCAACCTAATATTTTTCCAAAGGAGAAAGCTACCCCAAAAAAACGCGAGAACAAGGAAGATTCCGAATGTATAGAGTTTTAGAAAAGGGAGATTTAAAAGTACGGGAATCATATATGTGTAGTATAATTTACGAGTCGGCAAAAAGCAAAATACGTATATGAAAAAAACAAAGCTGAAGCTCGGGCTTGATATGGACGGCGTCATACTTTATAACCCTTTCAGAATCGCACGTGCACCGATTGATTTTATCGATAGCTTCCTCACAAAGAAAAAAAATCTTTCATTCCCCTACCCGAGAACTGAATTCACACGAATGCTCTGGCGCTTTGCTCATTTATCAAGTCTATTTGTGGCACCAGGATATAAAAAAATTAAATCCCTCATAAATTCAAATCGCGTGGATGGATACATCGTTACGGCACGATACGATTTTTTAAAAGACGACTTTGAAAAGTGGCTTATACGCCTTGAAGCTCATAATCATCTGGTCGCAAGTTACCATAACAAAAATGATGAACAGCCGCATTTATTTAAAGAGCGAATGATCGAAAAACTGGGAATTGATATTTTCGTCGAGGACAACTGGGATATAGTCCAGTATCTCAATGCACGTTTTGCAAAGAAAAAAAATAAACCAACTGTTTTGTGGATTTATAATATTATAGATAGATTTATTCCTTATGAATATAAATTCCCTACTTTAGAAAAAGCTGCCGACTTCATAGAAAAAAAATTAACCTGAGTATGAATGTACTTGTTATAACGGACTATTACCTTCCTCACTGGACGGGAATATCAAAATCACTTTCATACACTCTCCAGACGATTAAAAAAAAACATTCTGTTACTGTTCTTACCATAAAATATAAAAAGGAACTAGCTGCTTCAGAGCTCATCAACGGTGTCCAAATAATTCGACTGCCATACCTTTTAACATTTAGCCGATCAAAGTTTTCACCATTTTTTTGGATACACACGTTACCGTATCTAACACAAGCGGATGTTGTTCTGGTAAATTCTCCATCAGCGCATATTTTTCCTCTCTCAATCCTTGTAAAACTTCTTGGTAAAAGATTGATCGTACTTCACCAAGGTGATCTTATTCTTCCAAAAGGCTTTGTTAATTTTTTGATTGAGAAATTATTTGATTTTTGTACGTTATTTTCTCTTTTCCTTGCCGACTCTATAGCAACCTTCACGTTTGACTATGCAAAAAATTCACGAGTCCTTAAACCATTTATTAACAAATCCACCTCATTTATTCCCGTTCTTCCAAGTGACAGAAATAACACCCCATCGCCACTTCGCGATAGATTGATAAAAATAAAAAAGAAACATCGCGTCCTTTTTGGATTTGGAGGAAGATTCGTCGAAGAAAAGGGTTTTGACATACTACTAAAGGCAGTACCAAAAGTAATTTCTGCTATACCGAGTGCTCATTTTTTGTACGCAGGAGAACACACAATACAATATGAAAAATTTTATGATTCAATAAGAAAATATTACGAACCGGTTAAAAAGAACATTACCGAGCTTGGTCTCCTAAGTGATAATGATTTAGGAACTTTTTATTCGTATCTCGATTTTGTGATTATCCCTTCCCGCTCTGACTGTTTTCCTTTTTTCCAGGCAGAAGCCATGGCCAAAGGAATTCCATCAATCGTTTCTGATATTGCGGGTGCACGGTATCTTGTCAAGATAAGCGGTTTCGGCTATATATTTAAAACAGAAGATTCGGAAGATCTCTCCTCTACTCTTATTAAAGCGTATAAAAATAAAGGTAAGCTTAACAAATATTATGCGCCGTTAAAAAAATTATTGGATCCACACAGCAATGAAAAAAGAATTATTGAATTTATTGGATAACGAGATAGATCCGGCGTTTCGTGAACGAGCACGGTTTATTTTTGAATGGATAGAGAGAAAAAAACCAGCGTACGTTCTCGATGCCGGTTGTGGTCGTGGATTTTATGTGCAGGCGTTGACTTCATTTCCGTTCATAAAAACAATTGATGGATTTGATCTCAATGAAACGTATCTTGCGCAAGCAAAAAAGAGATCAAAAGATACCCGTGTAGAGCTGCGCGTCGGAAACATTTACAAACTCCCTTACAAAAAAAATTCTTTTGACCTCATTATTTGTTCTGAAGTTTTGGAACATCTTCCGAACGATGCCAAAGCGCTCCTTGCACTCAAATCTCTTTTAAAACCTGATGGAATTCTTCTTATAACAGTACCAAACGCTCGATTCCCATTTCTGTGGGACCCGCTAAACTGGATTTTGATGAAAGTATTTAAGACCCATGTAAACAAAAATATCTGGTGGCTCGCCGGAATATGGGCAGATCATGAACGATTGTATAGGATAGAAGATATGAAAAACCTAATGAACAAAAGCAAACTATACGTTGAGGAGCTTAAAGAAGTTATTATGTGGAGCTGGCCATTTGCTCATTTTATGCTCTATGGAATAGGAAAAAATATTATTGAAAGACTGCATGTAGAAGAGTTTAGCCGTTTTGATGCTCGACCACGCTTAATAGCAAAATTGCTCTCACGACTGTTTCGCCTACCATCAGATCTTCTGGACACTCGCCTAAAGACAAAGTCTTCAATGAATTTACTCGTCGCATTAAGGAAAACAGACTAACTATTTTACCGGTTTTATATTTTTATATATGAGAACTTTTGGATGATCGTATACACTAAACGCTTCCTCAGCTCCTTCATCAGGTAAATCCAAAGGAATACCCAGATACTTCAAAGACGGGTATGAATTAAACTCTGCAACTTTTTTATAAGGAGTATTTCCTGCAAAAAGATCCCGATAAAATCGACTCATTTTCGGATATTTTTCAGTTAGCGGCATAATACTCCCCCACGCTCTATTTGATGATAATATATAGTAGTCACCTGTTTTTAATTGAGTTTGAAGTTCATTCCATTTTGTATTTGTATCAACGTCGAACACTTTCATCTGAACAATGGTATATGTTTGAGAAGACAAGTTCCCTATAGAAACAGGAAGCGCGTCGTCCCAATATTCGCCTAAAATAGTCGAGTTTGGAGGAACGTTTTTATATACCCATTCCGAGGCCGTCAGTCTCGTTTGCGAAGTAAAGTAAATTGATATAAAAGCGAGCGGCCATATCAACGCACCTATAAATAGTGATCTCACAACGATACTCTTTAGCAACCTATGTTTACTAAATCTATCAATAACAAACGATGCTCCCATAGCAGTGATAATTGCCAAAAATGGATATATGAAGATAAGATATCGCATTGTCTGGACAAACTGAAATGACTGATACACAATAATTACACCTAGCCAAAATAGGACCATGTATAAATCAATCTGTTTTTTTCTTTTGAAGATAGACACTATTCCGGCTATGATGAGAGTTGACTGCAAAAATCCAATACCATAAAAAATAATATTTTTTATGGTGAATAGGGTGCCCTTTGATAACCATTGTATTGCGGGCGGATACCATACGTCATTCCCCTCGAATGATTTTAAACTTTTTATGTTTTCGATAAAGAGCTTACTTATTGTTGGGTCAAAAATATTGACTGATTGAAAATAGTATGGCGATGCTAGACGAACTGTACTGTACAAAATAATTGTAGAGATGATTGAAAGAAAAATGACAAAATGAAAAGTCGGTTTACGAGAAATTAAATATCTTAACGAAAAATATCCTAAAAGTGGTAACATAAAAAACGCATTAATTTTTGATGATACTGCTAACCCGAAGGTAACAACGCCCACTATAAGCCAAATAATTTTTCCCGATCTTGAGAAAAGCAGAAAAAATAAGAATGCACTAACCGAGAAAAGACTGAGAAATGTGTCCGTGGTAAAATAATGACTAAGCTGTATAGGAAGGACTGATACGGCATAAAAAAAAGCCGCCCAACAGGCAGTACTTATTCCTTTCTTTTTTTCTCGATCCCATATTCGTACAATTGCATAAACTATAAATATTATAATCCCATCGGCGACTGCATTCATAGCTCTGCCTTGAATCGTAAAAAGATTATACGTATCGTTGTTTAATAAGATCGCTATGATCTTGTTGAATACTAAAGGAAAAACTCCATAGACAAAGAATGGAAACTGTATGTTTGCAGGATTAAATTGCGAAGCAGATGGATTGAGGTACATACCAATATTAGCCGGCATCCGCATTGCGTTTCCGACCATTGTTAAAAACCGCTCGTCTGGATGAAGGTGCAGATTTACATCCCAATTAATATTATTGAGGCGTAAAAATAGCGCGAGAAAAAAAATCAGGAGAGGAAGAAGTATTTCTTTTTTCATGCCTTATCTTTCTTAATCGTACTGAAGATTTTGTTTAAATCGCGGCCTTCTTTTTGGATTACCTTTTGTGGTCCTTTCTTTGGAATAAGAGAGAGCACCACTTTAAAAAGATTTCCCTGTTTTTCTTCAACCACAAGTAACTTTGCTTTTTCCACTGTTGGAACTCTTTTCACACGTGCTATAAAATGATTAAAAAAACCGCCAACGATTTGGCGGCTTTTTTCGGATAGGTTTCGGCTAATAAGCTGAACCTCCTTCTCTTGTTCCTTTTTAATCAGGAACTTAAGAAGGTCGCGTGTAGTAATAATGCCGATTGGGTGTCTATCCTTATCAATAATCACAACGCTTCCTATTCTTCTTGTCAAAATAAGATTTAAGGCTTCGGAGACAGAGTGGTTAACCGAAAGGGTCAAAACGTACGATTTAGAAAACTGCTTAACCTTTAACTGGTGAAAGTTAGTTTTTTGGCTAAGCCGCGTGCCACGATGCATTGAATCTTTATGTGCTACGAGATATTTAATAATGTCATAGTGGGTCAGGATACCCTTCACTTTAAAATTTTTGTCGACAACGATAAGTTTTGAAATCTTCGTATCTTTAAAAATACCAATAGCTTTAACCAGCGGATCGTCTTCCAAAACTGTGATCAGGGGCTTTGACTTTTTCCTCAGCACTTCGGAAATCGATACCTTAAATACATCAGAATATTGATGCCTGATAAGAATGCGTCTGGCTGAAATAATTCCTGCAAATTTATTTTGCTCATCAAATACAGGGAGATAATGAATTCGTGATTCAATGAGAAGCTCAACAACTTTAGAAAGTGGATAGTTTTTTTTGATAATCGGCGGATGAAAAAGACAGTGCTCTACCTTAGCATTGCCTGGATAGGAAGACTTAATAAGATCGTAGTAAGGATTTACTATCCCTTTAAATTCGTCTTTGACAAAAACGAAGACAGCATCATGGGAAGTTGTAAGCTTAGAAAGAGCGCTCGAAAGGTTGTCCTGTGGCGAAACCTTAATTATGTCGTCAGTTTTCAATATGTCGCTCAGTTTCACCATAAGCCTGACAACATGATAATCCTAATATATATGATTAGTCAATATGTATTTTCAAAGCGAACAAAGGTTATTATACCACTAGTGATATAATATTATTTCGATAGAGCCGGGGTGGCGGAATGGCAGACGCGCAGGTCTCAAAAACCTGTGAGGGCAACCTCATGTGGGTTCGACTCCCTCCCCCGGCACAGGGCACAATTCTGCGCCTTGCTCCGCTCATTTTTTAATTATCGCTAGTTTCGACTTCACAAAGAAATATCCCACAACCCCGAATGTAACAAGAGGTGAGAACCAGTGAGGGATATGAAAACCAAAACTATCTAGAATCATAATTGCACCAAGGACTAATATCGAATACATTGCTCCGTTTTTTAGGTATTTATACAACTTGATTCTGTCGATATTGCCGATAGTAAGTTCCCGCAGGACAAACGCTCCCAGTCCGTTGCCGATAAGGATGAGCGGAACGGAAAGTGTAAAGGCAAATGCACCAATAACTCCATCTATCGAAAAAGTTGCATCTATGACTTCAAGATACATAATTTTACTTATGTCCGATCTATTGTTGTCTTTGGACAATAGTCTTTTTTCCTCTATTTCCGCGTTTTGTCTGAATCCATGTATGATAAAAAATGCCGTTGACCCAACCACGGCACTAAACGCCAACATCGGATGAGTGTTGAGTGCTGCCCACACGAGGCCTGCCAGAAAAATAGATACTACCGCATAAAACCATACGGATTGTTTCCGGAAAAATCGTTCACCCGGGAGACCGAAGCTTTTTTCTTCCATAAATAGCCAGTGGAAAAAATAAACAACCCACGACCTGACGGTCGGGGTTTTGCCTAGAGTTCAAACTTTGTTTGCCCTGAATCTTTCTTTCCTTGTTCTTCAATATATTTCTGAATGTATTGTGCGTTGATCCCAATGGTTGAGACAAAGTATCCCTCACTCCAGACGGCGTCAGTTCCCCAGTACACGCTCTTGAGGAACGGGAATGTTTGCTTCAATCTGAAGGCGGTATTCTGCTTTATGATCCCAATAACCTTCCCGACACTCATGGTTGGAGGAATGGAGAGGTGGAGATGAACGTGATCCTTATCGTGATTCACCTTCTTAAAGACGATTAAAGGATAATGTTCTGATACTTGCTTCAGCTGGGTATCAAAATAGGCAAACATTCCCTCGTTGAATATCTTCTTACGGTACTTTGTCACCAGAACAATGTGGTAGTCACAGGAATATATACAGTGGGATAGGTGTACGAGTTTCATTGAACCTTATTGTACAAAAGATTCAGGGATGACTCCATCCCTCGACCTCACGGTCGGGGATCTAAGTAAGGTAGGT
>Ga0247727_10005397_pt1 | contig 25972 bp, 29 predicted proteins | sample WisWelCaveWW1625_FD_202498 | JGI IMG/M metagenome (GOLD analysis project Ga0247727, IMG submission 202498) | Biofilm microbial communities from Wishing Well Cave, Virginia, United States - WW16-25 | ecosystem: Environmental > Aquatic > Deep subsurface > Groundwater > Cave microbial mat | place...
CTCGGCCAGGGCGTGCCGCACCCGCGCAGCTACGGGTCGTTTGCGCGCGTGCTCGGCGTTTACGCGCGCGATCGCAAAGTGTTGGCGCTCGAGGACGCCGTCCGCAAGATGAGCTCGCTGCCGGCCCAGCGGCTGGGCCTCGCCGACCGCGGCCTCGTCCGTCCGGGGATGAAGGCGGACCTCGCGATCTTCGACCCGGCGACGGTGGCCGATCGCGCCACGTTCACTAGCCCTCACCAGTACGCGGTGGGCTTCAGTCACGTGCTGGTCAACGGCGAGCTGGTGCTCGACGACGGCCGTATGACCGACCGCCGCCCGGGCCGCGTGCTGTACGGTCCGGGCAAGCGCTCGGCGAGGGCGCTAGAATAAGGCATGGTCGACGTCACGTCGAGGATCACTTTCAATCCAGAGCAGTGCGGAGGACGGCCCTGCATCAGGGGCATGCGGGTCCGAGTGTCGGACGTCCTGGACTTGCTTGCAGCCGGTTTGACCGCCCCTCAGATTCTGGAGGAGTTCCCTTACCTAGAGCCAGAAGACGTACAGGCGTGCCTTCAGTATGCCGCTCGTGAGATCAACCATCCTGTGCTTGTCTCTCGATGACCATCTGGATCGACGCGCAGTTGTCACCGGCCCTCGCCGTTGAGGCCTCGGACGGCGAGATCTTCGAGGCGGTCGCTGAAGTCAAAGACTAGAAAACTTCCGCCAGCGGGACTAACTTCGAATCGGCGGTATGGACAATTGCTGGCAGATGCGCCTGGCCAAGCGATTGTCGATCTCAGAGTGGCGCGGAGCTCGTGCCGCTTCAAGATTTGGCTGCCCCAGCCTCCACTGACAGCGGCAGTAACTCGAGGAGATCAGCCTCGGGCGCGGACGCTTCCAGGTTGGGTACCGGCAGCGGCTTGCCCTCTTCCAGGTAGAGTTGCGCCACGTCCTCCAGCGCGCTCGCAATCATGAGGCGGGCGTCCGACAGGTCGAAGCCTTGGCTCACAACCCCGGGGAAATCTACCACCTCTGCCACCACCATTCGGTCCTGGCCTCGAGGCAGATAGTAGGCCACGGTAGCGGAGCATACACTCAGGATACCGAACCTCGTCCGCCGCTATCATTCACGACCCCTGTCGCTTCAGGTCTTCCGCCACTTCACCACGCCGCCGTCGCGGCGGCTCCCGAGCTCGCCGCGCCGACCGTGGACCACAGCTTGAAATCAGGGCTTCCCCGAATATATCGTTTTTGGTATAGTGAGATGTGGGCTGGACGGTCGAGACTCTGAATGAAACCGTTGATTCAGAAGTCGAGGCCTTGCCCGAAGACATGCGGGCGAGGCTGGCGCGTATCGCGAAGCTCATCGAGGAAAAAAGTCTGGAGCGTGTGGGCGAGCCGCACGTCAAGCACTTGGAAGGCCGATTGTGGGAGATACGGCTGAGAGGCCGCAGCGGAATCTCGCGGGCGCTGTATGTGACGGCCGCGGGCAAGCGCGTCGTGATGGTGCGGGTCTTCGTGAAAAAAACGGAGAAGACGCCGCGGCGCGAGATGGAGCTCGCCTTGTCCCGCGCGAAATCGGTTCAATGATGGAGATGGAGCAATGGCACGCATAACTGACCTGCATAAGAAATGGCTGAAACAGCCGAAGTACAAGAAGGCTTACGACGCTCTCGAGGAAGAGTTCGTCCTGGCGTCGGTCGTGATGGACGTGCGGAACCGCGCCGGACTGACCCAGGAGGAGCTGGCCCGCAAGATGGGGACGACGCAGCCGGTGGTCGCCCGCCTGGAAGGCGGAGGCACGCGCCCGTCGATGCGGACGCTGGAGCGTCTGGCGGAAGCAACCGGATCGCGCTTGCTCATCCGCTTTGAACCTCGCGAAGGAAAGCGCCCTAGCGGGTGAGCTGTCGCGGGGTCCGCGTCGTTTGCTAGGAAACTTTCCGCCACTTCACCACGCCGCCGTCGCGCCGGCTCTCGACCTCGCCGCGCCGCCGCATGTATTCCAAGTGGGCAAGCGTCTCGGCCACCGCGAAGCGCTCGTTGAGCGGCGAGAGATGCTCGCCCCACTCGAAGGGCACGATCTCGTAGGCGGTCCGCGCCGCCTCCGCCACCGCCGCCAGCATCCGCCCGCAGCGCTCCCGATGATGCCGCTCGGTGGCGGCGATCCATTCATGGTGGCCGTTGAAGGGATGGCCGTGGGACGGCAGGATCTGGTCGATCTCAATGCTGCGCAGCCGGTCGAGCGACCGCAGGTAATCGGCCAACGGATCGCCCTGAGCGTTCGAGAACAGCCCGATGTTGGGCGTGATCTTCTCGATGATGTGGTCGCTCGAGAAGTAGAGGCGCCGCTCGCGCCAGTACAGTGTCAGCAGGCCCGGCGAGTGGCCCGGCATCCAGAGGACTTCGAGCTCGCCGCCCTCGACCGCGAGCCGGTCGCCGTCTTCGAGCACCCGGTCCGCCTCGGCGGTCTCGACGAACTCCGCCACGCCGACAGAAGCTTGCCCGATCTCCTCGCTGTCGGACGCCGGCACGCCGTGCTCCGCCAGCCACTCCCAGTGCCGACCGACGACGCCACGGTCTCGCCAGCGCGGCAGCAAATGCGCCGCCTCGACGCGGTGCATCAGCACCTCGGCCCCGGACAGTTCCTTGACCTCCGCCATCAGCCCGAAGTGGTCCGGGTGCATGTGGCTGATCACGAGCCGGCGCACATCTCTCCAGGTGATACCTATGCGCGCCAGCGCGGCCGCCAGCTTCTCCCGGCAGGCCTGGGTCTTGAGTCCGCAGTCGAGCAGCAGGAAACCGTCCGGGCAGCGGACGAAGTAGACGTTGATGCTGCCGACCGGAAATGGCAGCGGCAGGTTCACCAGCCAGACGCCCGGCGAGACCGCGGCGGCGGCTTCACTCACAGCCCGGTCACCTCGGCGAGCGCGCGCTCCGCCGCGGCCAGCGTTTCTTCCCGTTCCATCTCGCCGTGTACTGTCGAGATATACCAGCGGCCGTCGGGCAGCAGGTAGAGCCCGCCGTCGAGGGCCGCCTCGAGAAACGCGCCCAGCCGGCCTCCGGGCCGGGCCGTCAGTCCTCGGGCGTCGGTCACCGGGGCTTCCTCGAACGACAGCCGGAAGACCGTATCCACTCCGCGAATGGTGGTCGCCGCGCCCTGCCGCTCGGCGGCGGCTGCCAGGCCCTCGCGGAGGCTGGCCCCGAACGCGGCGGCCCGTCGCAGCGCCGCGCCATCGTCGCGTGACAGTTCCTCCAAAGCCGCCTCGGCCGCCGCCAGCACCACCGGGTTGCCGTTGAACGAACCTCCATGCAATACCTGGCCCGACGCGACCACCTCCATGATCTCCCGCCGCCCCGCGACCACGCTCAGCGGAAACCCGGCCGCGACCGCCTTGCCGAACACCGCCAGATCCGGGATCACATTGTAGATCTGCTGCGCCCCGCCCAGCGCCACGCGAAAGCCGGTGATCACTTCGTCGAAGATCAGCACCGCGCCGCGGCGCCGTGTGATCTCGCGAAGCGCCTCGAGATACCGCGGCGCGGGCAGAATGCAGCCGCCGTTGCACAGGATCGGCTCGGTGATAACCGCGGCGATCTCGCTGCCGTGCTCCGCGAAGGCGCCCTCCACGGCGCCGACGTCGTTCCAGGGCAGGATCAAGTCCTCGGGAGGCGGTTCCAGCCACCCGTGGTAGTGACCCTCGAACCGCACAACCCGGCGACGGCCGGTAAACGCGCGCGCGATGCGGAACGCCACCTGCACGGCCTCGGTTCCGGTGTTGGAGAAGACCACCTGGCCGGCGCAGGGAATCAGCTCGACCAGCCGCTCAGCGACGCGAATCTCGCGCTCGTGCTGCGCGCCGTAGGTCCAGCCGCAGCGCAGCTGCGCGGCCACGGCGCGCTCGACGGCGGGGTGCGCGTGCCCCAGGATCAGCGGACCCCAGGCTAGAGTGTAGTCGATGTAGGTATTGCCGTCGACGTCGGTGAGCCGCGCCCCGCGCCCGCCCGAAAAATACAGCGGATGGGGCACGGCCCGCGCCCGAAAGGCGCTCGACACCCCGCCCGACAGCGCCCCCTGCGCCCGCCGCCACAGCTCGAGCGAGCGAGCCCGGCCGGCCCTCACGGCGCCTCCACGAACTCCAGAATGCCGAACCGCTCCGGATCGTGGTAGCCGCGCTCGGGCCGCGTCGGAGACCAGGCCGTAAACTCGTCGCTCGACCGCAGCTCGCGCAGTTTCTCCTCGATGGCGGCCTTGCGATCCGCGGAGGCTTGCTGGAGTTCCTCGGCCAGGGTCGCGATCCGGTCCGCCTTTTCCGCGCCGCCGGGACGCTTGATGCGATACAGTCCCGCCCGCCAGCGCTCGCCGGGCGAGGGCGCGGCGCGCGCCCCGGCCGCCGCCAGCGAGGCCCACGGAATCGCGATCTCCACCGTCCAGCCCGCCGCGTGCCGGCCCACCGCCGTCTCCAACCCGTCGATGTTCCAGAGGACCGTCTGCTCCACCGGCGCCGCGCGCGGCCGCGGGATCAGCAGATCCACCACGACGTTCTCCGGATTCACCTCTACCTCCGCGTAATTCTCTCCATCGCCATTCGGGTCGAGAAAGACTTCCACGACTTCCTCGAGCCAGAGGTGCTCGTCGCGGCGCGACATGCGGCTCCAGGGATCCGCGTCGCGGCAAGCGAACGCCACGTAGAGATTCTCCGCGTCCCAGACGACGGCCGCCTCGGTCGCAAACCGCGGCCGGGCCTGCGGATCGCGGATGGGCCGGAAGGGGCCGACGCGCGGCGCCGCCGCCCAACTGAACTCGTCGAGCTTGCCGTCGATCCGGATCGCGTCGACCGTTCGCGGCGCGCGGTAGACCGGCACGCCGCCCGACTGCGCCCCGAGCGCCGCCGCCAACAGAACCAGGCACGCGCAGAATCTCATGGCCGCCTCCTCATACGACATTGATGGACACCGAGCCCAGCCCCTCGAAACGCGCCAGCACGCGATCGCCCGCGCGAATCGGGAAGGCGCCGGCCACCGAGCCGGTCAAGATGATCTCGCCCGCCTGGAGCGGCTGCTGTTTGGCCAGCGCCACCAGGGCGTGCGCCGGGTGCCCGGCGATGTTGGCGCCGGTTCCGGTTCCCTTCACCTCTCCGTTGATCTCGAGCGAGACGGCGGCGGCGGCCAGATCGAGATCCGACGCCGCAAGCAGTCGCGCGCCGAACACGGCGTAGGCGTGGGAGCCGTTGTCCGCCGTGGAATCCTCCGGCGTCGGCGCCTTCGGGCGAAAGCGGCTGTCGATGATCTCGAAGCCGGCGCAAACGCCGGCGGTGGCCGCCAGCACATGAGCCGCAGTAATACCCGGCCCGGCCAGATCCCGCGCCAGCAAAAACGCGAACTCCGCCTCGATCCGCGGCTGGATCAGGTGCGACGCCGGCAGCTCGGTCCCGTCCAGCAGCAGAGTGGAATCCAGAATATGGCCCCAGCCGCCCTCGAGAACCTGCGCCTGGCCGCGCCAGCCGCGCCGGATCGCCGCGACCTTCTTCCCCACGGACCGATGGCCGGCGAGTTGCTTGGCCTCCAGCCACGCCGCGCGAATCGCCGATGCCGTCTCCGGCGACAGCGCCCCATACTTCGTGCTGAAGGGCTCGATCGGCGCGCAGCGCTCGGCCGCCTCGATTAGTTGCGACGCCAACAGCTTCGCATCCGGCTGACTCGACATGGACCCCACTCTACCCCGCCCGGCTCGGCGCTGGCAAGCCGCCGCGGCTTGACGTTGGGTACACTGGACTTCAAGCCAACGTGGCAGAACGCGGCCTGCGAAAACGCTTCGAAGAGCTGTCGGTGGTGGCCGAAGTGGCCACCGCCATGCTCTCGCCCCTGGACCTGCAACAGGTCCTCGACATCGCCGTGCGGCAGGCCAGTCGCTCGCTCGAAGCCAAGTTCGGCTCCATCACGCTGCTCTCGGCCGACCGCAGCGTGCTGGAGTTCAAAGCGGTCTACAATCTCGCCGCCGATTATGTGGAGCGCATCGGTCGAACCGCCGCGATCCGCGCCGACAGCAGCACGCCCGCCGGCCGGGCCGTCGAGACTCGCGAGCCGTACGCGGTCGCGGACGTCTTGATCGATCCGCTGTTCGCCCCGTGGAAGCACGTCGCCGAGCAGGAGGGCTACCGGTCGATCATCTGCGTACCGCTGATAGTGGGCGCCGAGGCGGTCGGCACGCTGAACCTCTACATGCCCCAGCCCCGCACGTTCTCGGCGCGCGAGATCCGGTTGCTGGCGGTCGTATCGCAGCAGGTCTGCCTGGCCATCGAGCGCGCTCACCTCTACGAGCAGCTCAAGCGGCAGCACGACGTGGTGCGCACCGCCAGCGAGCGCAAGAGCCGCTTCCTGGCGTCGCTGAGCCACGAGCTCCGATCGCCGATGACCGCGATTCTGGGCTTCGCCGAGGTGCTGTCCAAGCAGATCCCGGGACCGCTGAATGCCGCGCAGCAGCGACAGCTTCGCTTGCTGTCGAGCAGCGCCCAGCACCTGTTGCTGCTGATCAACGACGTTCTCGACGTGGCCAAGATCGAGGCCGGCAGGATGGACTTCCGCATCGAGGCGGTCGACGCCGCCCGCGTCGTCGGGGAAACGCTCGACATGATGGCGCCGCTGGCCGAGGCCAAGGGACTGACGCTGGAATGGCAGGCGCCGCAGGAGCCGCTGCGCCTGCGGTGCGACCGGCAAAAGTGCAAACAGATCCTGGTGAACCTGGTGTCGAACGCCATCAAGTTCACGACGCGCGGCAGCGTCACGGTCTACGGGCATCGCGATACGCTGCGGCCGCAGCGGGCGCAGATCCGCGTGGCCGACACCGGCGTCGGGCTGCGGACCGAGGACCTGCCGCTGCTGTTCCAGGACTTCCAGCAGGTGGGCGCCGCCGGCGCCGGGGTGCTGCGAGGCGCCGGCCTGGGCCTTTCCCTCAGCCGCGAGCTGGCGCGCCGCATGGGCGGCGACATCGAGGTCGAGAGCGCCTATGGCCGCGGCAGCACCTTCACGCTGAACCTGGAGGCAGGCTGAACGTCGAGCGCCGATGGCCGCTGAGAAAACCATTCTGGTAGTGGACGACGACGCGGTCGTCCACCAGCTGCTCGCCGCCGTGCTGGCCCCCTATGGCTGGCGCATGGACAGCGCCTACAGCGGGCCGGAAGGCCTCAGCCGCGCCGAGGCTGCCTCCTACGATCTGGTCATTACTGATGTGCGTATGCCCGGAATGGACGGCCTGGAGCTGCTGCGGCGCATCCGGCAGCAGCGTCCCGACACCAAGGTCCTGGTGATGACCGCCGACAGCACGCCCGAGAACGTGATTTGTTCCATCCGCGAGCACGCCTTCGGCTACGTCAGCAAGCCCTTTTCCCCCAGCGAAGTGGCCGAGATGATCGCGCAAGCCCTCGACACGCCCGCCTGGCAGGACGACATCGAGGTGCTCTCCGCCGTCCCGGAGTGGATCGCGCTGCGCGTGCGGTGCCGCATGGAAGCGGCCACGCGGGTGATCAACTTCCTCCGGGAAATCAAGGTGGAGCTCCCCGACGACCAGCGCGAAGACATTGCCACTGCCTTTCACGAGCTGCTGGTCAACGCCGTCGAGCACGGAGCGCACTCCGACCCCCGCAAGAGGCTGATGGTGGCCTACGTCAAGACCACGCGGGCGATTCTCTACTACATCAGCGATCCGGGCCCCGGATTCTCGCGCGACGACCTGCCGCACGCCGCCCTGTCCAACGCCCCGGAAGCGCCCATGGAGCACGTCGAGGTGCGCCGCGAGCTGGGCATCCGGCCCGGCGGCTTCGGCATCCTGCTCGCCCGCCACCTGGCCGACGAAGTGATCTACAGCGAGAAGGGCAACGAGGTGCTGCTGATCAAGTACTATACGTAGGCTCACCGCCCGCTGGCAACGGCCGGCGGCAGCGCTGGCGAAAACAACGTCGCCAGTTGTATCCTATTCCTGGGTGAAACGATGCACCTCCAGCAGACGAAGCGGGAAAGCCGGGAAACTGGAGGACCGCAATACTATTTTCACGCCCTCGACCGGGCAGTGAAAAGCTACCTGCGCGACGTGGGCGCCGTTCGAGTGGCTCTGGTCACTCCGTACGGAGCGACCAAGTCCGACTATTCCGCGATCAGCAAGGATCGCAAGCTCGATGCAGACGGGAGACTGACCCGCGGAAATGTTGGGCATGACAGAATCCAGCAGGGATCAGCGAGCGAGAGCATTGGCGAGTCGATTCGAAAGTGGTACAACCTTTCATCGGGGGACTTCGAGCGCATCGACGTCCGAATAGAGATCCGGGACGATAAGTTTTATCTTGCCCCGCTGAGCTATAGGTATGTCGGGAAGAAGGACCGAACCATTCCGCGTATCGAGCGACCGCTGACATTTACTCAAGATTATGCGAGCCGATTTTGGAAGGAACAGCTGGCGCAAGTAAGCCGGCATGACCCCAAACTTGTTCGGTGGGCATTTGATGAAATCTGCCGAGTTGTCAGCGATCACAGGCCTGCGAGCAGGCTGCGGAACATTCAAGAGCCCGACCTTCTAAGAGCATCTGGTCCATTGGCGCATCTGGGTGTGAAACTCGGGGGCTACGTAGGCAAGGGTTATGACTGCCGCAGCGAGTTTACGTTTCTCGATTACCCGCCGTACTCAGTTGCTGTCGAGTTAAAGAGGAACAGCCGGGACTTCAAGTACCAGCAGCGCAAGTACCCAAAAGAGGAATTATCGAGGGCCGTAGTCCTTTGCGCGATCCATGACCATTCACAGATGCCCCTCAACATCGACGTGATCGAACTCGAGGCTCTTTGTGCGCACACCGGTAGTCTCAATAGGGTAGGCGGCTCATGAACTGGCACTCCGGAATCATCCCGCTGGAGTCCCCGGTGAAAGCCGAGCGGCAGGCCGCCAGGCGACACTATGGCGTGCACCCATACTTCACGCGACGGCCACCCAATGTTGTTCGCAGGTACATCCTGCACTACTCCAGGGAACACGACGTAGTCCTCGATCCTTTCGGCGGATCTGGGGTTACAGCCGTGGAGGCCTTCCTCGAGAATCGCGTGGGTGTGCAAAACGACATAAACCCGCTTGCCTCGTTCATCGCGCGGGGTATCGCAGATCTGTCGAAGGGCCAGATCGCCGCCTATGCGAAATCGCTCGACTCCTTGCGCGAAGAGTGTGAGAAGCAACTGATGTCTATCCAGCGTGCACCTGACGTCACGGTCGCCGGGTTCCGCAAGAAAGTGAGGCTGCCGCCTAATGTAGAGCTCCCGCGCAGCGCCGATGTTCGGAGATACTACGATCTGTTTTCTCCCCACCAATTGGTGTCGCTTGCCATTCTGAGGCAGGCGATCGATCGCATTCCGGATCGATACGCTGGGCGAGCCATGCTGCTGGCATGGTCCGCCACTCTGGCGAAACTGAACAAGACCTTCCTGTCGGCGGTTGGCCGAGCCCCCTCGCGCGGAGGATCGAGCATCTTCAGTATCTACCGCTACAAAGTCGCAAAGGAGCCGGTTGAGCTTTCCGTTTGGCCAACTTTCTGCGAAAGGGCTTCGAACATCATAGCCGCTAAGAGGGAGATAGACAAGACAGTCGAGCTGAAGAGGCGGACGAGCGGTTGGTTTGGCAGGTTCGAAAGCCATGCGAGGGATGTCGAGGATCTCTGTGATGACTTTCGTGATGCGGTGGACTATATCTTTACCGACCCTCCTTATGGACGTAACATCGCGTATATTGACCTCTCAGTGTTGTGGAATGCTTGGATTGGGCAGTTGCCGGACCTGGAGAAGCGCCAGAAGGAGCTTATTGTCGGCGGCGACTTGGGCATCAGCGAAAGCACGTACCTCACGCGGCTCGGTGACAGCATTCGCGCATGCATCGCCATGCTGAAGGTGAACCGGTGGTTGTCGGTTGTGTTTCAGCACTGGAACACCTTGTATTTTGAAGAGATCCTGTGCGCGGCGGCCGAGGCAGGCGCGGATCTTAGAGCAGCGGTTTCTCAGGTTGGCGACCCGATCTGGTCGATGCACAAGAAGAAAGGCGACGAGTCAGTCCTAGCCGGTGAACTGATCCTCACGTTCCACAAAACCGGAAAACGTAAGGCAATCCGCAAGGACGCGGCGTTTGATTTGTCTCGTGTCTTGGGTCAAATCCTTTCGGATATGGATGGCCGTGAGGTTTATGGAGAGTATTTGTTTAACAGAGTCATTATCGAGGCCTGGAACCGATCGGCCATTGGGTCATTGAGAGTCACGAAGGAAGAGTTTACTCGCTTGCTCAGAAGTCATGGATGGCGATATGATCAGCAGAATCACTATTGGGTGAGCGAAACCCACATGAGCCCAACTCTGTTTGGAAGGATCGACTAACGAACGAAAGGAACCGCGGACCGCGCTGAAGTCTAGCGCGGCCAACTCAAGGAGCGTCACCATGGCCAGGAAGCAAAATCCCCACGCCGTCGCCCGCCGCTCGATCCTCCAGAGCACCGCCTCGGCGCTGGGACTCGCCGCCCTGACCGCGCCGCAGCAGCCGGCGGCGGCCCAGGGCCCGGCGCAGCCGCCCGCCGGACGCCTCCCCGGCGCGCGCGAAATCATCCGCATCACCAAGCTCGAGACGTTTCTCGTCAAGCCGCGCTGGCTGTTTCTGAAGATCCACACCAACGCCGGCCTCGTCGGCCTCGGCGAGCCGGTCGTCGAAGGGCGCGCCCGCACCACCGCCTGTGCGGTCGAGGAGCTGGCCCCGTACCTGGTGGGCAAGGACCCGCGCGCGGTCGTCCACCACTGGCAGGCTATGTATCGCCACGCCTTTTACCGCGGCGGCCCGCTGCTGACCAGCGCGCTGAGCGGCGTCGAGCAGGCGCTGTGGGATCTGGCCGGCAAGTCCCTCGGCGTGCCCGTCTACCAGATGCTCGGCGGGCCGACGCGCAACCGCATTCGCCTCTATGCCCGCGGGCCCACGCCCGAGGCCATCCGCGAGGGCGTCAAACGAGGATTCACCGCGTTCAAGATGGGTCCGCAGGGCGGCCGCCCGGCGCGCGTCGTCGAGAACAAGCGCTTCGTCGACCGCGTCGCCGCTCACTTCGCCTCGCTGCGGGACGCGGCCGGCCCGGACATCGATATCGGCATCGACTTCCACGGCGCCGTCAACCCGCAGACCTCCAAGCTCCTGATCAAAGCGCTCGAGCCGTATCAGCCCATGTTCATCGAGGAGCCGGTCAACTGCCAGAACCACGACATCATGGCCGAGATCGCCCGCGGCACGCACCTGCCGATCGCCACCGGCGAGCGCGTCTTCACCAAGTGGGGCTTCCGCGAGGTGCTCGAGAAGGGCGCCGCCAGCATCCTGCAGCCGGACCTCAGCCACGCCGGCGGCATTTTCGAGTGCCGCCTCATCGCGGGTATGGCTGAGGCCTACTACGCGGCGATCGCGCCCCACAATCCGCTCGGCCCGATCTCGCTCGCCGCCTGCCTCCAGCTCGACGCCGCCATCCCCAACTTCATGTGCCAGGAGTTTGTCTCGCTCGGCGAAGGTTATCTGAAAGAGCCTTTCCAGGTGAAAGAAGGCTATGTCGACGTGCCTGCGAAGCCGGGCCTCGGCATCGAGCTCGACGACAACCAGCTCGCCGACAAGATCAACCACGACTGGCGGAACCCGGAGACCTACCACCCCGACGACGGCGCCGTCGCCGACTGGTAGCCGCCCGCCTCAGGCCGCGTGGTCGATCGAGGAAACCTGCACGGTCAGCCCGTCCGCATCGGGGAAGTAGATGCGGTCAGTGCCCGACGGACGCCGCGGCGTGAAGCCTTGGCGCTTGAGCTCTTCCATGACCGCGTCGGGCTTGAAGTTCTCGATGGCGATGCAGTAGTGGTCGAGCCCGGCGGGGGCCGGCCGCTGGAACAGCGTCAGAAAGCCCTTACCTAGTCCTAAGAAGCAGTCGGTCGCCGACTCGTGCAGCACCGGCATCCCGAAATGCTTCTGGTAGAAATCGCGCGAGCGCTTGACGTCGACGACGCGCAGCGCGACGTGGTTGTAGCCGGCGCCTTGGAACGTGCCCTTCGGCGCGCCGGCGGACGGCGTCGCCGCGGCGATCGCGGCGAGCCCTTGAACCAGCCGCCGCCGGCTGATCCGGCCGCGCTCGTAGCTTTCAAGCATGCTGGAGATGATCTGTTGCATGGTTGGCTCCTCAACCCCAATGCTACAATACCGTCGCTGCCCGGCGAAAGGCCGCGCGTCGTTCTTGTGTACCCCAGACCCATACCCTGGAGCGCCTGTATTCTGGCGTTGGCGGTCTCGCTGAACGCGGCCGCCCAACACCGGGCGCGCGTCAAAGACTTGGCGGCGGGCAAATTGCTGGTCGCGCCTCGCGAGTTGCTCGATCCCAGTTTCGCCCGAACCGTCGTGCTGCTCGTCCGCTACGACGAGGAAGGCGCCATGGGGCTGATCATCAACCGGCGGACCGACGTCGCCCTTTCCCGCGTGCTCCAGGAATGGAAAGAGGCCAAAGGCCGGTCGGACCCGGTCTTTGTGGGCGGTCCGGTGAACCGGGCGGCGGTCTTGGGACTGCTGCGATCGAGCGCCAAGCCGCCCGAAGCCACTCCGGTCTTCGCCGACGTTTACTTGGTCAGCAGCAAGGCGCTTCTGGAGAAGACGCTTGCCGCGGGCGCGGATTCCCAGTCGTTCCGGGTCTACCTGGGCTACGCCGGCTGGGCTGCGGGCCAGTTGGAATACGAGGTGGGACTCAACTCCTGGCACGCCTTCAAAGCCGATCCCGGCGCGGTGTTCGACGCGGACCCCGACTCGATGTGGCAACGCCTGATTCGCCGCACGGAGCTGCAAATCGCCGCCGCGCCCCGCTAGTGTGCTGTCCCGCGTAAGAGTTTACAGCCACCGCTCCCTACGGTCGCGGCTCAGTAACGGCTTCCGAGCCGCGACCGCAGGGAGCGGTTGTCAAATCTAAAGCGGGACACCACACTAGGGGGCTGGCGGAGGAAGAGGGATTCGAACCCCCGAGTGAGTTTCCCCACTAACGGTTTTCAAGACCGCCGCCTTCAACCGCTCGGCCATTCCTCCACTTTCAGTAGCCAATCCCGCCCTCAGGACGCAACGGCTGGCAAGTTGGCCACTATCCCGTTTGGAATCAACGCCGGATCGATGATATGGCAGATCTGCCATATCATCCAGCAGGCGCATGGGGCGGGCTCTCTCAACGGACAAACACGGCGAAGCGGCGATAACGAACTTCGCCAAGAAGCACGCGGCTTCGCGCCAGCCGCTGCAGCGGTTCTTTGAAATCGCTCGCGGGGCTGACTGGCCACACTTTCCCGCGGTCAGACGGACCTTTGCGGCGACCGATTACGCGCCCTCCAGCGGAACGCTGATTTTCAACATTGGCGGTAACAAGTATCGGTTGGTGACCCGCGTGGATTTCGAAGAGCAGCTACTCTACATCCAGACCGTGCTCACGCACGAAGAATACAGCCGGGAGGACCTCTGATGCCCACCGCGACGTATGAAGAGCTGCTGATGGAGACCATTCCGCAGGTTGTCGAGACCGAGAAGCAGTACCGCGAGATCGGCAGCCGGTTCGGAGAACTGGTCGGCAAGGGGCGCGCCAGGACCCAGAACGAGACGAGACTCATGCGGCGGCTCGCCCTGCTGATTGAGGATTACGACCGCCGGAACGCCATGCCGCCCGACAACGCGACACCTGACGACAGCTTACGGTTCCTGTTGGAGCACTCCGGCAAGACGCCCGCCGTGCTGCTTCCGATCTTCGGCCAGCGCAGTCATGTCCACGAAGCCCTGAACGGAAGACGAAAGATCAGCGCGGAGCAGGCTCGCAAGCTGGCGAAGCTGTTTAGCGTGAATCCGGGGGTTTTCATTTAGAGGGAGTGATTAAACTGGCGGAGGAAGAGGGATTCGAACCCCCGAGTGAGTTTCCCCACTAGCGGTTTTCAAGACCGCCGCCTTCAACCGCTCGGCCATTCCTCCAGTTTCAGCGTATCCGATCCGGCCGAGGCGCGCAACCGACGCCCAGCGGAATTGGCTGCACATTTGCACCCAATTCCGCGGCTGGGCGTCGCCGGGACAGGCTACAATGGCAAGCGCTATGCGATCCCCGCACCGCGTGATTCTGCTGGCGTGCCTGGCCGCCGCGCCGCTGGCGGCGCAATCCGCCGAAAGCCTCGACTTCCTGGCCGGCCTGCCCGACTTTCGCGAGATCCGCAACATGCTGCCGGCCTACCTCAACCGCGCCGCCATGACGCACCTGGCGGACCGCGAGCGGAAGGTCGCCCAACTATCTACCGCCCAAGATGTAGCGGCCCGCCGCGCTTACATCCGCGAGCGCATGCTGCGAGCCCTCGGCGGGCTGCCCGAGCGAACGCCGCTCAACGCGCGCGTCACCGGCGTCCTCGACCGCGACGGCTACCGGGTCGAGAGAATCGTCTTCGAAAGCCAGCCGCGCTTCTACGTCACCGCGAATCTCTATCTTCCTAAGGCCGGACGCCCGCCGTATCCCGCCGTGCTGTTCCCGCTGGGACACGAGGCCGGCGCTAAGAGTCACAACACCTGGCAGCAGATCCTCATCACGCTGGCGCGCCGCGGCTACGTCGCGCTCGCCTGGGACCCCATCGGGCAGGGCGAGCGCGCGCAGCTTTACGATGCGGACCTCGGTGAATCCAAGGTCGTCCGCTCCACCACCGAGCACAGCATGGTCGGCATCCAGTGCCTCCTCACCGGCGACAACCTGGCGCGCTACACGATCTGGGACGGCATGCGCGCGCTCGACTACTTGCTGTCGCGCAGCGAGGTCGATCCGGCGCGCGTCGCCTGCACCGGCAATTCCGGCGGCGGCACTCACACGGCCTATCTTTCCGCCCTCGACGACCGCATCCAGGTCGCCGCGCCGTCTTGCTACATCACGTCCTGGCGGCGGCTGCTCGAGTCGATCGGGCCGCAGGACGCCGAGCAGAACATTCCGCCCGGGCTCGCCGACGGCCTCGATCAGGCCGATTTCGTGCTGGCCTTCGCGCCGAAGCCCTACCTGATCCTGTCGGCCATCCGCGACTTTTTCTCGATCTCCGGCGCGCGCGAGACCTTCGAGGAGGCGCGCCGCGTCTACACGCGCCTGGACGCCGAACAGAAGATCAAGATGGTCGAGGCCGACGACGGCCACGGTTACACCAAGCCGCGCCGCCAGGCCGCCTACGCCTTCCTCGGCCGCTGGCTGAAGGGAGTCGAGGATAACGAGCCGGAACAGCCCGTCGCCGCCGAAACCGAGGAGGCGCTGCGCGCGACCGAGAGCGGCCAGGTCGCGACGTCGCTGGGCGGCGAGACGGTCTTTTCACTCAACCGAAAGCGCGTGGAGCAGTTTCGATCCGCACGGGACCGCGCGGCGCGTCGCGCCCGGGAAATCACGGGCTTCCAGCGGCCGGAAGGACCGTTGCGTGTTCGCCCGTATGGCCGAATCGCGCGCGCCGGCTATCGCATCGAGAAACTCATCTACGAAACCGAGCCGGAGATCCTGGTTCCCGCGCTGCTGTGGGTTCCCGACGGCGAAGGCCGCCGCCCGGCGATCCTCTATGTCCACGGCCGAGGCAAGTCCGCCGGCAGCGCCGAAATCGAGCAGCTCGTGAAGGCCGGAACCGTCGTGTTGTCCATCGATTCCCGCGGGACCGGCGAAACCGCCTACAGCAATCCGAACCTGGGCTCGGACTTTCCGCGCTGGTTTGGCGACTACGGCAACGCCATGCGCGCGCTGCTGATCGGCCGCACCTTCGTCGGAATGCGCGCCGCCGACATCGTCCGCGCCGTCGACCTGCTGGCCGCCGATCCCCGCGTCGACGCCGGCCGCATCTACGGTCTCGGGCGCGACGCGGGCGCCGTCCCGCTGCTGCACGCCGCGGTGTTCGACCCGCGCATCCAAAAGCTCGCGCTCGAGGGCCTGTTGCTCTCCTACGAGTCGGTCGCCAGCCACCGCGTCCACCGCGGCGTTTTCGAGAACGTCGTCCCGGGCGTGCTGCGCCACTACGATCTGCCGGACCTAGTCGCGGCGCTGGCGCCACGACCGGTGGCGATCGCCAACGTCGTCGATCCGCTCGGGCAGCGCGTTCCGCTCGCCGAAGCCGCCCGGCTGTACCGCGGCGCGCGCGTCGCCGAGCGCAAACCCGACGAGCCGGTGACGGCCGTCTTTAAGGAGCTGCTGCCGTGAGGAAATACCTAGTGCATACTTGCCTTGCTGAGCCGCGACCAAAGGGAGCGGTTTCCCGCCGCGCTGGACGGCACGCGAACTTCCGCAAGTTTGCGCCAGGGTTAATCCTGATCGCCGTACCGTGGTCGCTCGGCTCGCAAACCGTCAGCTTCGACTCCGCGCCTCCGGGCTCGCTGCCCGCCGGCTGGACCGCGACGATGACCCACGAGGGCGGCGCGCCCCGCTGGGAGATCGTCGCCGACGACACCGCCCCCAGCCGCCCCAACGCGCTGGCTCAGACTTCCACCGACCCCACTTCGGCGCGTTTTCCCCTGGCCATCTACGACCAGGCGAGCCTGAGGGACGGCGCGCTGAGCGTGCGCTTCAAGGCGGTCTCCGGCCAGCGCGACCGCGCCGCCGGCCTGGTGTGGCGCTACCGCGACGAGAATAACTACTACATTGTCCGCGCCAACGCCCTCGAGAACAACGTCGTGCTCTATAAGGTCGAGGGCGGCAAGCGCCTTTCGCTCGAGCCCAAGGGTACGCCGCCGAAGACCTACGGCGTCAAGGAGCCGGTGCCGTCCGAGACCTGGAGCACCCTCGCGGTCAGCTTCCACGGCAGCCTGTTCACTGTCACGTTCAACGGCAAGAAGCTGTTCGAGGTCGAGGACTCGACCTTTGCGGACGCCGGCAAAGTCGGGCTGTGGACCAAAGCCGACAGCGTCACTTACTTTGACGACTTCCGCGTAACCGGAAAGTAAGTGCGCCACAGATCGACAAGGCATTCTCACCGCTGAGACGCAGAGGCCGCAGAGCAAGAACCAGCAAGACTTTCTCCGCGTAATCTGCGCCTCTGCGGTAAAACCAACTTTGGCGGCTCAAGCTGAGCTAACGGGCCGCCTCGAGCCGCTTCAGCTTTCGCGCGTGCAGGCCCCAGAAGACGAACTGCGCCACCCCGATCAGCCCATAGATCATCCCAGACGCCGCCGCCCAGGCCGCCCCGCCTATCAGCACGATGGTGATGGACAGCAGCCCGACCCCGACGTTCAGAGCGTTGCTGATCAGCGTCGCCCGCGTGTTCAACGCCTCGATCTCGTCGAGCTCGAGCTCGGCCCGCTTCCGGTAGGCGTGCAAGTACAGCAACACGAAAACCGCAAAAACGGCCACGTACCCCAGGCCGTAGATCGCCATCATGGTCTCGGCCTGCGAGCCGACGACCATCCGCTCCAGGCGCCCGTCGGGCAGCCGCACCAGGCCCCGGCCGCCGCTGAACGTGCTGGTCAGAAACGTGAACAAGAACTTGAGGGGATACACGAAGAACAGGACGACGAACAGCAGCACGCCGTTCAGCACCGCCGTCCAGGTGTCTTGCAACCCGTACCGCCGGAAAAACTTGTGCTGCAGGAACCAGATGTGAAACAGCAGCGTGAAGCTGATGGCGAAGGCCGCGAACCCGTGCATCTTCTCCATCAGCTCCGCGAAGGTGTGCGGCACCTCGAGCGAGATCACCAGCAGCGTCACGGCGAAGGCGAAGACCGCGTCGCTGAAGCCCTCCAGCCGCGTGATCTCGCGGCTGCGCCAGCGGATCATTTTTCCAGGCATCGACTCCCCCCTCGGTTCACGGCAAGTGCCGCGGCCGCTCGCCCTTGAAAAACCACAGCCAGAAATACTGCGTGTCGGCGTCGTGGCAGTATGGCATTTCGAAGCCCGAGCGCGCCGCCATCTCGCGCATGTCCTGCTCGGCAAAGCCCACGCCTTCCCAGGTGTCGCACCATCGCTCGTCGCCCGGCACGCCCTGCACCTGAAACTTGAACAGGGCGCCCGGCTTGAGCACGCGGCCGACTTCCCGGACGTAGTTCTCAATCACGGCACGGCTCGGAATGTGCTGGAAGACGATGTAGGAGAAGGCGAAGTCGAACTGGCTGTCGCCGAACATGGCGAGATCGGCGCCGTTGTTCTGCCAGACCCGCGCGTTGGGGAAATCGCGGAGGTCGCCGGGCAGGCAGACGAGCGTCTCGATCAAATCGCGGCCGAACGCGGCGGGCGCGACTTCCCCCCGGATCACCTGCCCGGCCTGGCGCAGCGTCCGCCGCCAGAGGTCCCCCAGGCAGGCGATGGCGCCCTCGCCGCGCAAGGACCGCCGCGCCCGCTCGATCATCTCGCCGCTCACGTCCACGCCGTCGACGCGGCCGAAGACCTTGGCCAGGGCGCGCGTGAGGCGTCCGGCGCCGCAGCCGATCTCGAGCACCCGCATCTCCGAGGGGTCCTTGCCCTGACAGATGTTGATCATGTCGTTGAGGATCTGCTGGCGGACGTTGGCCTCGCCGGAGCGGAAGAACTCCTCGTCGGTCCACTCCTTCTTCCCTGTTGCGACATAGTGGCGCAGGTTCTCGCGGGCGCGGTCGTCCCAGTCCCGCCGCATCTGCGCCAGCAGCTCCGGCGACACTTCGGTGCTCATGTAGAATTTAGTCTAGCGCATGGCGTTTAACCTGGATCGCGGCGGTGTGCTGCGGGTTGGCGAGCTCGACGAGTGGCCGTGGCTGGTACACGGCTTCGGCACGCGCTCGGCGCGCCCGCGCGCACCGGCCGGGATGAAACTGCTGACGCTCGGCCAGATCCATTCCGCCATCGTGCGTCTGGCCGGCGGCGGCGCCCCAGCCGGCCTGCGCGGCGACGCGCTGCTCACCCGCCGGCCGGGGCGGCTGTTAGGTATCAAGACGGCCGATTGCTTCCCGGTGCTGTTGGTCGACGGGCGGCGGCGCGCGGTCGCCGCCGTGCACGCCGGCTGGCGCGGGCTGGTCCAGCGGGTCGTCGAAAAAACCGCCGGCGAAATGCGGCGGAACTTCGGCAGCGCGCCCGCCGACCTGCGCGCCGCCATCGGCCCGGGTATCCAGGCCTGCTGCTTCGAGGTGGGGCACGAAGTCCTCGAGGAGTTCGCCAGCCAGTTCGCCGACGCCGGCGATTACTGCCGTCTCGATCCGCCCGATCCGCTCGAGACCCGCCTGCCGCAGCAGCCGCTGACCGGCGTTCGCAACATGCTGCGCGACCCAGTGACCGCACGGGCGCACGTAGATCTTGCTGAAGCCGTCCGCCGCCAGCTTCTGGCCGCCGGCCTCGACCTCCGCCGCATCTACAACTCCGGCCGCTGCACGGCCTGCGAGCTCTTGCGGTTCTATTCCTATCGCCGTGAAAAAGACGCCGCCGGGCGGATGCTGTCGGTCATCGGCATCCGCCGCTGATTATCCCGCTGGAGCATGCACTCAGCACCCCCTCGCTGGACAACTCCCCAGATTGAATCCCGCCGCGAACTCGGCTATCATAGGGGGTCCCATGGCGAAAGAGGAAGGGATCGAGGTCAGCGGCACGGTCAAGGAGAAACACCCCGGCGGCTTGTTCAGCATCGAGCTCGAAGACAAGCACGTCGTGCTCGCGCACATCGCGGGCAAACTGCGCAAGAATCGTATTCGTATCCTGGCGGGCGATAAGGTTACGGTCGAGCTTTCGCCCTATGATCTGACGCGCGGCCGCATCACCTATCGCTACCGCTGAGCGGGCCGGGATGGTCCAGCCGGGACATCCAGGCAGATCTGCGTGGAAGTCCCCCCGGCCCAGCCCGCGCCTTCGTTTTTCCTGATTTATGAGTTTCCGCGAGCGAATTCTGGCGCAACCAGCGCGGCTGCGGGCGCTGGCGGCGGATCTCGGACGGGCGGATCATCCCCTGCGTTCGGCGGTGTGCCGCCGGCTGCTCGAGAAACCCCGGCTCGTACTGACGGGCATGGGCGCGAGCCTGTTCGCGGCCTATCCGGCGTACCTGCGATTGGCCGCCGCGGGACGCAGTGTCGCGCTGTGGGAAACCTCCGAGCTGGTTCACTTCGCGCCAGGCGCGATCGACGCCGACACGCTCGTCGTGGCGGTTTCGCAGTCCGGAGAAACCGCCGAGATCCGCGCGCTGCTCGAGCAGTTGCCGCCGTCGCAGCCGCTGCTGGGAATCACCAATTTCGGCGACAGCACTTTGGCGGGGCGGGCGCAGGTAACCGTGAACCTCAGCGCGGAACGCGATCACTACGCTTCCACGCAGACCTATGTCAACAGCGTTGCGCAGTTGCTGGCGGTGGCGCGGGCGGTGGCCGGCGAGCCGCTGGAGCCGTTCCTGGCCGTGGTCGGGGCCGCCGCGGGAGCGCTGGAAGTTGCGCTGCAGGAATCCTTCGCGCGCTCGGAACCGCACGTCGATCCGGGCGATCGCCTGGTATTTCTGGCTCGTGGTCCGAGTCTCGCGGCGGCCCAGTACGGCGCGCTGCTGTTTCAAGAGGTAGCGGCGCGCGGCGCGACGGCGCTTTCCGCGGCCGCCTTTCGCCACGGTCCGATCGAGACGGCCGGGCCGCCGCTGCAATCTGTCGTGCTGCTGCCATGGGGGCCGACGGCGGCGCTGGTCGAAAACCTGGCCGCTGATTTGGAGCGGTTCGGCGGGCGCGTGATTCGCATCGCCGACGCGCGGCACGGGCGTGGCGACTTTCGCCATCCGGCGGTGGACGAAGAGCTGATCCCGGTCGTCAACATCGCGCCAATCCAGGCGATGGCCTGCCGCGCCGCGCTGGCGCTGGGCCGCGAGCCGGGCGTGTTCCGGCAATGTCAAAGCGTAACGCGGAACGAATGAGCTGCTGTCCTTGCGGCCCGCCGGGAAGCGGGGCTTGAAAGCCCCGCGCGGGCTGAAGCCCGCCCTACTGCATCGGCGAATAGTCGGTGGGCCGCAGCAGCGTGATCAGGATTTGATTGACGATCTGGCCGCCGCGCTCGATCGATTCTTTGCGCACCTTGGCCCATTCCGGATCGGCGCCGAAGGCGTCCCAGGCTTTCTCGCGCTCGGCCAGGGTCGCGAACGGGGTCACGTAGGTCAGGTTCGGCGCGTTTTGCCCGATGGCGGTGTTGGCGTACAGGATGGGGTGGATGCCCGTGCGGTGGAAGATCTTGATCTCCGGCCCGGAAAAACGCTCGTGCAGCAGCCGCAGCTGGCGCTGTGTGGGGGAGTGATAGACGCGCAGCTCGAAGATGCGCGCCGTCTTCGGCTTTTCCGCCGGCGGAACGATAGCGGGAGAATAGTCGGTGGCCTCGAGCAGTGTCACGTCGGAGCGCTCGTAAGGCGGCTCAGCGCCTTGCTCGAGCTCGGCGCGAGCCTTCTGGTAGCCAGCGTCGCCGCTGATTTGGGCGCCGGCGGCTTCCATGTCGCCATAGGCGGGGAATCCCGCCAGCGTCACCATGGCCGGGATGTGCGCGCCGAGGAAAACATTGAAGACGCCCAGCGGCCCGGGGACGGCCTTGCGCAGCAGCGGCAGCTGCGACGAGAGAAACCGGCTCAAGCGCGCCGGTTGATCTCCCATTCGCATGTAGTAGTAGGTAAGCCGGTACAGCCGGATCTTCTGGCCGGAACTCGGCGACTGCGCGCCGGCGGCGCTCGCTCCCAGCATGGTTGCTCCTCCCAGGCCCTGCACAAAAGAACGACGGTCCATGATGCCTCCGCGGCTGCGGTATGCTGAACACCGTGTTTATACCACAAGCCGGGGAGGCGGCTGCTCCGCGCCTGTCGGTGATCATCCCGGTCTTCAACGAGGAGGGAAAGATCGACGCGGATCTGGAAGCGGCGCTGGAATACTTTCGCGCCCAGCCGTACACCGTGGAGCTGATCGTCGTCGACGACGGCTCGAGCGACGGCACCGGCCAAAAGCTGGCCGCCTGGGAGGCGCGCAGCGGCGGCGCGGTGCGGGCGATCCGCTACTCGCCGAATCGCGGCAAAGGCTGCGCCGTGCGCACCGGGATGCTGGCGGCGCGCGGCGAGATCCGGCTGTTCGCCGACGCCGGGCTGTGCGTGCCGTTTGCCGAAACGGCGCGGGGCCTGGCCCTCATCGCAGAGGGCTGCGAGGTGGCGATCGGGTCGCGCAAGATGGCAGGCGCGCGGGTGACCCGGGCGCAGGCTGGCTGGCGGCAATGGGGCTCGCGGCTCTTTGGGGCCCTGGCGCGCCGCGCGATGGGGCTAGAAGGAATTACGGATACCCAATGCGGCTTCAAGCTCTTCACGGCCCGGGCCGCCGCCGAGCTGTTCGGACGATCGCGGATCGACGGCTTCATGTTCGACGCCGAAACGCTGCTCCGCGCGCGCCGCCAGGGGATGCAGATTCGCGAGTTCCCCGTGGAGTGGCGCGCCGACCCGGACTCGCGCTACCGTCCCTTCGGCGGCAGCCTCCGCAACCTGGCCGAACTCGCCCGCATCCTGAAGGCAGGGCGCAGCAATCTGTGATACAATCTGCCCCTGTGACGGTCCCGACCCGCGCGGCGCCGGAACACGCCCCCCCCACGGCCGGCCGCGCGAATCGACCCACCGAGATCCGCTCCATAGGCTTGGTGTTCCTGTGCACGCTGGTCGGCGCGGCGGCGCAAATCCTGATGAAGTACGGCACGGGACGGCTGCCCGCCAATCCCGGATTGGCGGCCCTGGCGTTGAATCTGCCCTTGGTGGCCGGGTTCGCCTGCTACGCCGTCAACACGGTGCTGCTGGTGCTGGCCCTGCGACGCGGACATCTGTCGGTTCTATACCCAATCATCGCGCTGACCTATGTGTGGGTGACGATTCTGTCGCCCCGCATTTTCCACGACCCGGTCAATGCGCTCAAAGCCGTGGGAGTGGGACTGATCGTAATCGGGGTCTCCATGATCGGCGCCGGGAGCCGCGCATGACGACGCCGTTCTCCTCCATGGTGCTGGTTCTGGCGGCCAGCTTCATCGGCTCGTTCGGCGCGGTGAGCCTGAAAGCGGGCGCCGACCGGCTGCCGCCGGGCATCCTGCACCTGTTCCGAAGCTGGCGGATCGCGCTGGGCGTGGCGCTGTTCCTTTTCTCGTCGGTCTTTTATCTGTGGGGGTTGAAGCACGGCAGCCTCACGGTGCTATACCCGCTGGTTTCCCTGGGCTATGTCTGGACGCTCTTCTGGTCGCGGTTGTTTTTCCGCGAGCCGTTCAATCGGTTCAAAGTGCTGGGCCTGGCGCTGATTCTCGTCGGCGTGTTGTTCATCGGCCTCGGCAATCGCTGATGTCGTTCCGCAAAGCCCTGTTGCTGGCGGCCGGACGCGGCAGCCGGCTGGGAGCGGCGGTGGATCTCGCGCCGAAGCCGATGCTGCGCGTCCGCGGGAAACCGGTGCTGGCGCGGCACGTCGAGCAATTGGCCGCCGCCGGGGTCCAAGAAATATGGATCAACTTGTACCATCGCGGCGAGGCGATCCGCGAGTATTTCGGCGGCGGCGAGCGCTGGGGCGTCCGGATCCGCTACTCCGATGAACAAACGCTGCTCGGGACGGCCGGCGCCCTCAAGCGGCTGGAGAAGGAATTCGCCGCCGACCCCTTCTTTGTCGTTTACGGAGACAACCTGGGCGCCTGCGATTATCGGTCGCTGGCGGCGGCGCACCGCCAGGGGACGCTGCTGACGATGGCTCTCTGTCGCAAGGATGAGGTAGCCGCGAGCGGCATCGCGGAGCTTGGCGAGGACGGGCGGATCCTTCGCTTCGCCGAAAAACCCGCGCCGGGGGAGCAGTTCAGCCATTGGGTCAACGCCGGTTTCTACGCGGTTTCGCCGGAGCTGGCGGCGCTGCTGCCGGCGGGCGCGTCGGATTTCGGGCGCGACGCGATTCCGGCGCTGCTGGCGGCGGGCCACACGGTGCGCGGCTGGGTCCTTTCCGGCGGCGTGGCGGGAATCGATACGCCGGAGATGCTGGCGGCGGCGGACGTGCTGCGCGTGGCGGTGATCGGCGCCGGCCGGATGGGGGCGCGCCGGGCGGCCGCGGCGCGCGAATCGGGCTCGCTCGTGGCGTGGGTGGTGGATCGAGACAAGGATCGCGCGCGGCAGCAGGCCGGGCGATGCGGGGCGCAGGCCTCGAGCGATTGGGCGGCGGTGGTGAAAGATCCGGAGGTGGACTGCGTCGTCGTAGCTACCACTAATGACGCGCTGGCCCAAATTGCGCGCGCGGCGATCGAGGCCGGCAAGCACGTGCTCGTCGAAAAGCCCGCGGCGCGGCACTCCAGCGATCTCGAGCCGCTGCTACCGCTCGCCGCGCTGCATCGCGTGGTGCTGAAAGCGGGGTTCAGTTACCGGTTTCATCCGGCCGTGCGTCGGGCGCGGGAGCTGCTCGAGGCGGGCGCCGTCGGCCGCCTGCTGCACGTGGTGGCCCGGCACGGGCACGGCGGGCGGCTCGGCATGGAGCGCGAGTGGCGGGCCGATCTGGAGCGCGCCGGCGGCGGCGAGCTGCTCGACCAGGGCGTCCACCTGGTCGACCTGTTCCGCTGGTTCACCGGGGAGGAATTCGCGACCGCCCAGGCCGTGGTGGCGACGGAGTTCTGGCCCATCGCGCCGCTCGAAGACGCCGCGTTCTGCCTGTTGCGCACGGTGTCCGGAATCACCTGCTCGCTGCAGGTTTCCTGGATGGAGTGGAGGAACCGCTTCGAGCTCGAGATGACCGGCGAACGCGGCGCGCTGCGGGTCGAAGGCCTGGGGGGCAGCTACGGACCGGAACGCCTCACCATCGTCCGCCGGCCCGAGCAGTTCGGCGTCCCGCAAACCGAGACGATCGAGTTCGACGCCCCGGAGCAGTGCTGGAAAGACGAGTGGGCGGAGTTTGTCGCCGCCGTGCGCGAAGGCCGCCAGCCGCTCGGCGACGGGGTCGACGCGATGACCGCCCTGCGCGCCATCGAGGCCTGCTACCGCAGCGGCCGGGAGTCGCGGACGGTGCTGTGCTGAAGCCGGCTGTTTTTCTGGACCGCGACGGTGTTCTGGTGCGGCCCGTGATGCGCGAGGACGGCCTCCCGATGGCGCCGCTGCGGTGGGAGGATTTCGAGCTTCTGCCCGGAGCGGCCAAGGCGGTCGCCGAGCTGCGCGCGGCCGACTATGTCGTAATCGTTGTGACCAATCAGCCCGAGGTCCGCCGGGGGAAGCTTGACCCGGATCTGCTCGAGCAGTTTCACGCGCGGCTGCGGGAGTGGACCGCCGTCGACGACGTTCTCGCCTGCCTCCACGACGATCCGGACGGCTGCGCCTGCCGCAAACCCCAGCCGGGGATGATTCTGGAGGCCGCCCGGCGGCACTCCATCGACCTGGCCGGTTCCTTCCTGGTTGGCGACACCGACCGCGACCGGGGGGCGGCCCGCGCCGCCGGTGTACCGTTTGTTCTGGTGGACGCGCCCTACAATCGGAGCCTGGAGTCCGATTATCGCGTCGCCGGCCTGAGCGCGGCGTGCCGTCTGATCCTCGGTGAGCGACATGGGTGCGCGACATAAAGTGCTGGAGAGTCAGGGGTTGAAAGTGAACGTGGTGAATGCGCGGTACACCAAGACCCTGCCGGGGCGCAAGACCGACGTGCAGGAATGCCAGTGGCTGCAGAAGCTGCACACCTTCGGGCTGTTGAACAACTCCTTTCGACCGGCCGAGGAGATTCGGGTTTTGCGCTCCTACCTGCGGCAGCGGGAGAACTTAGTGGCGGCCGCTGCCACCTGCATCCAACACATGCAGAAGGCGTTGACCCAGATGAATCTGCAGTTGGCGAACGTGATCAGCGACATCAGCGGCGTCACGGGGATGGCCATTCTGCGCGCCATCGTGAGCGGAGAGCGAGATCCGCATCAACTGGCGGCGCTGAAGAACGAGAAGATCCAAGCCAGCCGGGAGGAAATCGCGCGGAGTCTGGAAGGGAACTGGCGGGAGGAGCTGCTGTTTGTTCTGGCACAGAGCCTGGAGTTGTACGACACGT
>Ga0247727_10005398_pt1 | contig 25971 bp, 26 predicted proteins | sample WisWelCaveWW1625_FD_202498 | JGI IMG/M metagenome (GOLD analysis project Ga0247727, IMG submission 202498) | Biofilm microbial communities from Wishing Well Cave, Virginia, United States - WW16-25 | ecosystem: Environmental > Aquatic > Deep subsurface > Groundwater > Cave microbial mat | place...
TCATCCAAATGCTCGGCTAGGTTTGAACTCGTGTAGTTGCCGATTGTGCAAATCAGATATTCGACGTATTGCTGCTTGGTTATCATGACCTCATGGTATCATCTCGTCACTCCAAGCGAAAGTCCTGGATTTATTAGATTATCCCTAAATCTTCATACCTCAAAGAGTTTTCTGTTTTATAATCCCACCATCATGCCCACACGCAACAACGAAACCTGGCTTTCAGATTTACGTTCCAACGGCTCCGCGCGCGAAGAAGCGCTCGAAGACCTGCGCGCCGTCATACAAAAAGGTTTGCCCTACGCCCTCTCGCGCTGGCTCTCCCCCGACCTGCCGCAATTCAATTCGCTCGTTGACGAAGTGACACAGGAAACGCTCCTGCGCGTCCTCGATCAACTGGATACCTTTGAGGGACGAAGTCAATTCACTACGTGGGTACACAAGATCGCAGTGCGGATCGCTCTCACCGAACTCCGCCGCAAACGCTGGCGGGACTCGTCACTGGATGAACTCACAGAAAATGAGGACGCTCCTCCTCCCCCAGGCTTGCTCGCTGACCCCCAAGCCGGACCCGAAACCTCAGCCGAACGCGCCGACATGCTCGCGCGCGTCCGCAGGATTATCAACGAGGAGTTGACAGATCGTCAGCGTGAGGCGTTGGTTCTGCTCGGCGTACAAGACATGCCCATGGAGGATGCAGCACGCAAGCTCAAGACCAACCGCAACGCGCTGTACAAACTCCTCCACGACGCCCGCATCAGGCTGAAGAGCCGCCTCTCGATGGAAGACATCAACGCGCATGAGGTGCTTGCTCTTTTCGAGCAAAAGTAAGAATAATGAATTATTAAACATCAGAACGAAAACGATGAACATTCAAGACCTGATCCAGCGGATCCGAACCAGTTTCAGCTTAAAGAAAGAACTCCCCAGTGAGGCGGTTTTGGGATTCCTGCATATCCTTGAAACTGCACACGGGGAGGAAATTTCCTGCGATGAGATCTACTCAAAGCTGGATGAGTACGTGGAAAGAGAAGTAAACAAAAAGGACGCGGCGCAATTAATGCCGCTCATCCGCGAACACTTGGATACGTGTTCAGAGTGTTGTGATGAATACGAGACGCTTCTCGACGTGGTGGAAAAATCGGCGGAAAAATAAAACGACGGGCGCAAACCCGTTGTTTTTGATTCTCATGACTCTGCTTGATGACGGTCTCCGACCGTCATCATTTTCTTATTCATGGAACAATTTCTCCCCTGCGCGGACTGGCGCCTTCAAGCGATTCTCCGCTGGCGTGATCGGGCAGGACCACATCTCGTTGTACGCGCAGTAAGGATTGTAGGCGATGTTGAAGTCCACGAAGAAGCGATCCCCCGGCAAAGGCTCAGGCTCCAGATAACGCCCGGCAGGGTACGTTTCTGTCCCGGCGAGCGAATCGACGAAGGGCAGGAAGAATCCGTTTTCACTCTGGTAGATCGTCAACTCAGCAGGTTGACCCTCCACCTTAAATTGAAACCGTCCATAGCGGACGTATGTTTGAACGCCGCCGGTTGAGGTCTGCATTTGCATGGGCTGTTGATCGGCGAAAGGTTCAACTTGTACTTCGAGCCGCAACACGTCATTTTCAGGAAAATATTCCAGCCCCTTAAAATCACGCCGTTGCTCAGGAGTCAGCGGGCTTTGTGGATGATTCCCAAAGAACTCATCCTTCTCCGCGCGAAAAGCAATCAGTTCACTCATCAGATCTCCGATTCCATATTCGTGGCGCGACATTTATGTCGCTTTATCTCGCAAGGCGACATAAATGTCGCGTTACCGTTTTGTTTTCCAAAAAGTCTTGAATGCCATTCAGACAATGACGAAATAAAATTTCTTACGAGTCCTTTTGCAAACCCCTCTTGCACATTCGTACCTCCTATGCTATCGTTACTTTCACATGAACGAAAAGACTGTCCTCATTATTGAAGATGAAGAGGATGCCGCTGAGTTGTTTGCCGAGATGATGCGCGTGAGCGGATTCCGCGTGTTGAAAACATCCAGCAGCGCCCCCGCGCTGACGATGATGATCAACGACAAGCCAGACATCGTCATTCTCGACATTATGATGCCCGAAATTTCCGGTCTCGACGTGTTGCGAGAAATGCGCCGCGACCCCAATCTCAAGGATATTCCCGTTGTCGTTGTCTCTGCCAAAGGCACACCCAGCGATATCAAAAACGGCATGGAAGCGGGCGCGTCCACGTATCTCACCAAGCCCGTCGGCTTTCTCGAACTGAAAGATGCCGTGAGTGCCGCGCTGGGCAATGGATAAATGAGTCTGTTGCGCGCGTTCATCGCCGTTGAAATCCCATCAAAGATTCAGCAAGCCATTCACCAGGCGATCTCAAGTTTACGCGGGGAAGTTGGCGCGCTGGTTCGCTGGGTTCCGCCCGATAACATTCACCTGACATTGAAATTTCTCGGTGACGTCTCGCCCGCACATGTCGAACAACTGACTCAGATGCTCCGCGCCGAAGCGGATTCCTGCCCTGCATTCGACATCCACATTGGAGGGCTCGGCTCTTTCCCAAGCCCGAAGCGGGCACGCGTTATCTATATCGGGATCCAGGCTCCGGCTGAGTTGGAGGCGTTGGTTCGTGGGATTGAGTCCGCCTCACGCAGGCTGGGATACGAATCCGACGCCAACGGCGGGCGCGGCTTCTCCCCACATCTGACAATCGGACGCGTCAATCAAAAGATCTCCGCAGTCGAGGGGCAGAAAATCCGCCGCGCGCTCGAAGCCGCGAAGATTGACTCACTCGGCACTGCGAGAGTAGACTCGGTACAGTTATACAAAAGCGAATTGAAACCAAGCGGCTCGGTGTATACAAAGTTGTTTTCTGCGTCGTTAAGAAGGTGACAGTCACTTTTAAAGTGACTGTCACCTAACAAACTTATGAGGTGAAACCTGAACGCACTCGAACTTGCACATAAAATCATTGACGCCCTGGAGGACAGAAAAGGCGAAGATATTCTGCTCCTCGACATCAAGGATGTCGCATCTTTCACTGATTATTTCGTCATCTGCAACGGCACCAGCGACCGCATGTTGGACGCGCTCGCCAAAGGCGTGATGGAAGCGCTAAAAAAAGAGTACAAGAAAAAAAGCCGCGTGGATGGAAAGGCGCGGGAAGGCTGGCTCGTGCTCGATTACGGCGACGTGGTCGTGCATCTCTTCGCGCCCGAACAACGCGAGTATTACGATCTCGAAGAGCTGTGGAGCGACGGGAAGGTGTTGTTGAAGGTGCAATAAGCATGGTCAACAAACTATGCGATTCACAAAGACAACACAGAACTTTTCTTTGCATGAAGAACAAGGAACCTTAATTATGTCCCAACAGGAAATTGAAGTCATCCTTGCCAGGCATCTTGCCGAGTATTTGGCAATGCCTATCTTCCTTGTGAACCCGAACGGCGATTTGATTTTTTATAACGAACCGGCAGAAGCGGTCCTTGGCACCCGCTACAGTGAAACAGGCGCCATGCCTGCAAGTGTATGGTCCACAATTTTTCATCCCATTGACCATGAGGGAAAGCCCATCCCGCCGGAGGAATTGCCTCTCGTCATCGCGCTGACACAACACTGCCCTGCACACAAAATATTTTGGATCCGTGGGCTGGATGGGGCGATGCGCGAGATTGAGGTCACTGCCTTTCCCTTGATCGGCCAAGCAGACCGCTTCCTCGGCGGCATTGCCATTTTCTGGGAGATCACAACAAAGTGAAAGTGACCTTCTGGGGGACGCGCGGCTCGCTCGCATCTCCCAGCCCGGAGACTGTTCGCTATGGCGGAAACACATCCTGTGTAGCGGTGGTGGGAAGTGAAGGCACGATGATCATTCTCGACGCGGGGACAGGCATCCGAAATCTAGGTCAGAGTCTGCCCGCCGACTTGAAGCGTGTCCACATCCTGCTAACGCATTTGCACATGGATCACATTCAGGGGTTGCCTTTTTTTGCTCCATTGCGGCGCAGGGGAGTTGAATTCCATATTTGGGGACCCGCCAGCACCACATTGAGCCTGAACGCGCGCCTGCAAAAGTATCTGTCCCCGCCATTGTTTCCTGTGAGTGTGCGCGACCTATCGGCAGACCTGCACTTTCATGAACTGCCCGCGCATTTGATTGAAATCGGGGAATTCTCGATCAACGCGCAATTGATCATTCATCCCAATCCTACATTAGGCTATCGCATTGCGTGCGCGAAGTCGGTTGTAACCTATATACCCGATCATGAACCCGCTCTTAGCAATCGAGTGTACCCATTCGAGAAAGAATGGACCTCAGGCTACGATCTCGCCAAAGGCGCTGACTTGCTTATCCACGACGCGCAATTTACAGATGAGGAATATCAATACTGCGTCGGCTTCGGGCACAGTACGATCAGAGACGCTTTCCGATTCGCTGAACTAACCGGTGTAAAACAGCTCGTACCTTTTCACTACAACCCATCCTATAGTGACGATGACCTGGATCGAATGTTCGATGAGGCGCTGACAGAGTTGCACCCCACTTACAAAATGACTCCCAGCCGTGAAGGATTATCGCTAGACGTGGTTTGACGAGTAATCTCCATGCAAAATATTGTCGCCGATTTTTCCGACGCAAAATTAGTAAAAGCGTCCATCAAAGCGAACTGGGAAAATTATCATTATTGTCTCGGGCGCGCGCCGAGCGTGGAATTATCAGTCGGTAGATACTTAACCTGGCTGATCACGAACATGCCAGATCACTTCATGAACCTGGTTGTTTGCACCGGGTTACCAAATGAGGGAATTGACGAGCTCGTTGAAGACGCACTGACCCATTTCAAAACCTTGAATATCAAAAAACTCTCCTGGCTGGCAGAGGATGGCGTGCCAGCCGCCGAAATAAAGAAGCATCTAACGGCACATGGTTTGACCTTTAGAGAATCCTTTGCAACCGAAATGGCAATTGACCTGAATGTTTTACAGGATGAGTACCCCAAACGGGATGGGCTTGAGATCGTATTGGTTGACGATGACATCATGCTGAGGAAATGGATCCACGTCGCGAGCGTTGGCTTTGGAGTCCCTGCGGATGTGGAGGAGGTGTGGTTTGAATTTTTTAATTACGCGGCGTGCAAAACTCCCTTCCAAACTTATCTGGCTTTATTGAACGGAAAACCGGTTGCCACATCACAGGTATTCAACTCGGCGGGAGTGGCGGGAATTTACAATGTAAGTTGCATTCCTGAAGCGCGCGGTCAAGGGATTGGCGCGGCGATTACCCTGGCTCCCCTGCTCGATGCACGACAGATGGGATATCACGTTGGTATTTTGCAGGCATCATCCATGGGATATAAAGTCTATCAGCGGCTTGGGTTTCAAGATTTCGGGAAGTTGAGTGTGTATTTGTGGGAGCAGGAGGCGAAGTGACGAAGACTCTTACCCAACCAGCACAAGAAATGCGATCTCAAATTATTGTGGAGTAACGGGAAGGTGTTGTTGAAGGTGCAATAAGGGGTTGAATTTCAATTGGGTTTGGTGTATAGTATCTCTCAGACCCACCCAACAGGAAGGTTTGGAGGGAAACCACGTGCGGCAGAAGAACAAAAAAGGGATGAATACCAAATCCCGCAAATCAAAATCGCGGACCCGCAAAACCGAAAAGGGATCCATCACCGTTGGAAATATCTCTGACGGAACCGGAATTGCGGTGGGACATGGAGCACGAACGAAAGTGATCCAGATCAATGGGGTAAGAAACGACGAGATCACTCAAGTATTCGAATTGCTCCGGCAAAGAGTCGCGCAATCCACCCCAAGTCCAGAGAAGGATGTTGCGGAAAATGCGTTGAGGGCATTGGAGGTTGAAGCCAGAAAAGGCGCGGAGGCAAATGAGAGTTCTGTTCAAAAGTGGCTGAATTTTTTAGCAGAGACATTACCCGACGCGTGGGACGTAGCGATAGATATATTCATCAATCCGATCAAAGGTGCTGGGACTGTCTTCAGAAAAATCGCTGAGCGAGCGAAAGCCGAGCGAGATGCAAAAAAAACCGAAGTCAGCAAAAAATAATAGCGGCAAAAAAGGGCATCCAACTAAATCGTTGAGCCGGGAGGGAGATAACTCAACTCGCGTGGGTGATGTTCACGAAAGCACGGGGATTGCCATTGGCGCCAATGCGAAAGCCACTGTTATTCAAATTGGGTCGCTGTTCGATTTCGGCAATTTACAAACATTACTCAAGAACCATTGGGGCTTCTTGGTAATAAGCACTCTCGCCCAGTATTCATCATTTGTCGCCTGGTCATCGTTCAAGGACCGTTTTCTCATCCCCGCCTGGTTGCTCGTAACAGGAATGACTCTGATCGAATTCATTCTTGTATCCTTCTACATTTTGAAGTCAAGACAAACACAGAAGGGCATGTATCTCACATTGGGATTTATATCTTTTATCGGGCTCATAGGATTAACAGGAATGGAATACAAGAGGGTAATCCATCCACCCAAATTTGACGCGGAGACCTTTGGAGTTGCTATTGCCTACTTCGGCGAAGGACCAGATTTCAAAAACACATTCACGGCACGCGAAATTAGTGAAACAGTATTAAGCCGCCTAAAAGCGCAAGCCGATGAAAGATCCGGTTTGGAATTCGTCGAATTCAGGCAAATAGGAATCGTTCGAACAAGCGAAGAAGCAATTGTAGAGGGCCAGAGAATTGGAGCGGATCTTGTTATATGGGGACAATTAATACTCAGTGAAGAGTTAACATCAATTAGTTTTGAGGTATTGGAATCTGACCAGGTGTCTAACCCAACTTTTCCGAGAATAACCCCGCTTCTGAAACACTCCATAAGCGACACGATTTTGATTCCCGGAAGAAGAAGTGAGGAAATCGCAGAAGCAACGGCAACCATCTCCGGATTTACGTTTGGGATGGCACACTTATCAAAATGGGACTTTTCACGTGCAAACATTGCCTTTCAACAAGCGCTTGCAGAATCTACATTGCAATCAGAGAACGACTTATATTTACTTTATTTTTATTATGGCTTAGGCCTACAATGGCCTGGGGATTTAGAACTCGCAGATAAGCAGTTTGAACATGCCTCTGAACTGCGCAAGGATGATCCGGCCGCGCCCCTGGCAAGGGCATATGGAAACCGTTCCCTAGGCAACCACGAAGAAGCAAGGACGCAAGCTGAAGAAGCATATCAATTAATAAACCAATATATCAAACAATATCCAAAAGACCCATATGCTTTCTATGACCGGGCACTTGCTTATGTAATTTTCGAAGAATGGGACTTAGCCTTGAGAGATTATCAAACAGCCATTCAACTCGAACCAAATTTATATATTGCGTATATAGGAGCTATACGGATTTATCTCGAGCTTGATAGCATCCCGGAAGCCATCCGAGCATCTGAGGAAGCTATAAGCCTAGCGAAAACAAAGGGTGTTACTCCAGAATGGGCTTACTTTTATTTAGCCGAATCTCACGCTCGCAACAACGATCCCGTCCGAGCGAGACTCGCATATGAGCAAGCGACCCTTTTCGGCTCCCATATGATTGGATTCATTTTCGAGCCGGTCAATTCTACGAGAAGGAACAGGATTTCAACTCAGCCGAAAATGAATACAAATCAATGATAGAAGTAACCAGCAACCCAGCATGGGCATATTCAACGCTAGCGAATCTATATCTGAATATGGATCTGACTTATGATGCAATCAAAAAATATCAGACTGCCTTGCAATATAAGCCAGAGGATGACGGTTTATGGGTTGCTCTGGCGGATGCTTACGAAAAATCAGGTTTATTCGAGGAAGCCGATGATGCATATGCGCGCGCGCTTGAGGCCGCAATAAAACCATCGAATATGGTTTATGATCAATTTTTGTATGGAAACTTCCTTTACCGTCAAGGAAGATATGATGAAGCGATTTTTCAATGGGAAAGTGCCCTGGTTCTTGATCCACAACAATGTGATCTTATGCTCAACTTAGGTTCGGCTTACAAAGAATTGGACCAAGTAGAGAAAGCCAGGAACATTTATACTAAAGCATTATCACTTGCAGGAACAGCAGATCCTGAATGTATTACCAAGGCACAAATGCAACTTGCTGGATTATCGCCATGACAGTGACAAAAATTTGACATGTAACGGAGGGAGAATCAAAATGAGTCATCAAAAATTGTTGCCGATTGCGCCTCCATAAGTGAAATCGGATTGCTTGTATTTGCCGAAAGAAAGGAAAAACGCAATGACTTACCAGAAGTTTTTACCCCTGGTTACAATCTTTTTCATATTCTTAGCATGTAACCAATTGATTCCTCAATCTACTCCCACGCAACACATTTCAACCAGCACCTCAACCAACATCTCAACCATTACCTCAACCAATGCGTCCACACCAAGTCTGACATCAACAATCGAGAAGTTATATTTCACATTTCACTCCAACGCTAATTGTCGCCAGGGGCCAAGTATCAATGATGCGGTTATCACAACAATACCTAGAGGAGAAAGCGTTGAGATACAAGAACAGAGTGAGGATAATACCTGGTACTATATATTCTGGGATACAAATTCCGTTAGTTGCTGGGTCTCGGAAAGTACTGGAACAATTGATGGAAACAGTGTCAACACGGTGGATGGGTTTAGTACAAAGACCAAAGATGCAAGCGACGATCAAGCTGCAGGTGAAGACCCTACTCAAACTACCCCTGGAAGTGCCCCTCCCATTTTCACTCGTACTCCCTTACCACGACCGCCTTTACAACTTCCCCCAACACGAACACCGACTGAACAACCTGTTGAATATAGCCCCACACCATTCTTCCCGCTTCCTCCGCCTAAAGTACCATTCCCATAACGAGCCCATCTGCCATCATATTCACCAAAATGCTCGAGTATTTCTTTTAGCCACAAGAAGGTTATTTTATGCGAACTCGAAAGTTTGTTGTTTTAATTATCGCACTCTTGGTAATGCTGGCTTGTAATCATTTGACCTCACCCGTTTCATCTCCAGATTCGTCTATATTATTAACCAGCACTGCACAATTATTAGATCATACCACTTCGGCTCAAACCCCCTCACCTGTTTTGAGCTCAACGGCTATGAAGCTATACTTTACTTTCAAAAATAACGCAAATTGCAGATTTGGACCAAGTATAAATTATGCGATATTGACGATCATGTCTACCGGAAAAACCGTTGAAGTCTTGGGGCGCAATGAAGATAGCACATGGTTTCTGATTAAATCTGGCGAGCTGAATTCGACTTGCTGGGTTTCGATCCGGACCGGCAAATTGAGTAATAGTCCTGGATTGGTTTCCATATTGACTTCTGCCGTTACACCTACACTTCATTCAACCAAACTACGAGTACCTAACCAACTGACCTCAACAATTCCGCCCTTTCCGGCAACGAGTACGCCAATTAAACCTTGAGATCATCGAACAACGCATTTAAACCTGAGCCTATGAATGTCCTCAATGCTCTCACGCCAACCAAACGATCAATTCCAAGTTTTACTATTGTGCCCTTTACCAGAACCCCGTTTGGTCCCGCCCAACTGCCCATCCCCTCACAAGTTATGGCACCTCCATAGAGAAAAACAAAAATCCCGCCGACTTTAGAGCCAGCGGGACAATAATTCTCCAATTCTCCGGTCTAGATACGGACTTCGTCCTACTCGACCACAGCCTACTTCTCAAACACCCACCGATCCACTTCCCTCTTCCAATCCACAATTTCTTCCTTCTTGAACCACAACTCAACTTCACCCACTCCGTTCTCAACGGTATCTGACGCATGGGTGAGATTGCGCCCCACTTCGAGGGCAAAGTCGTGACGGAGCGAACCGGGCGCGGCTTCGGTGGGACGCGTCGCGCCCATCGTCTGACGGATGGCGGCGATGGCGTTCGGTCCCTCCCATACCATTGCCATCACCGGCGCCGAGATAATGTATGAGATCAAGCCATCATAAAATGGTTTGCCTTTGTGAATAGCGTAATGTGTTTCAGCGAGTTCTTTACTCACCTGCATGAACTTCGCGGCGACGAGACGCAGTCCGCGGCGTTCCAAACGAGAGAACACTTCCCCGATCAAGGCGCGTTGCACACCATCAGGCTTAACTAATACGAGCGATCTTTCCACAGATTTCCTCCAGAGATTATTATTGTTATCAACGGTGGTCGAGTAGCCCTGCGTGTTCGTCGCAGGGCGTATCGAGACCACCACGTAACATAATTAATTTGCTTATTTGTTGGTCTCGATACGGCGGACAAACACCGCCTACTCGACCAACAAATTATTTTTATAAAAGAATTACCTCAATAGTTCTTCCGCTTTGGTATACGCGTCGAGCGCGTCCTGCAGGCGGTTGGCGCGCATGTACGCGTCGCCGAGCGACTGCCAGATACTCACCTCAACAGGATAGCGATACAACGCCTCGCGCAGATCGAAAACCACTTCATCAAGGTAACGTCCCTTCTTGATGAGTTTGGCATACGTCTCGAGCGCGCCCGGGATGTTACTGCGATTCAGTTCATTGCGCGCCTGCCCCAACACCATATCCACCGTTTGGGTCAACATGCCGGTTCCTTTTCGAGTGACGGGTTCTTTATACGGCTCAATCGGAGTCGCGGGTCTCGCCTCGGATTTTCGCGCCGCGGGAGCAGGTTGTTTTGGCTTCGGCGCGGGTTTGGGTGTTTCCACCGGCGCTTCAAACGATTCGGATTTCATTGTTTCTGCGGGTTGCCATTCTTCGGCGCGCGTTGGCTCGATCCTCGTCGGCTCAGCCACCACTTCACCGGTCTCATCGCGCAGCCACGCGGGCAAATCATCCTGAGGCGCAGATTGCTTCGCGTCATCGCCATCCAATCCCCTCAGCCAACTTGGAAGACTTCCCGTATCTGTCCGTGGAGTCTCGCTTGCGACTGACTTCTCGACCGTTTCAATCCATGCGGATGAATCGTCCGCCTCCACCGCAGGGACAACTGATTCCGTTATCGAATCGGTTTTCTCCTCTTCGATGTTCTGCATCCAGGCGGGCATGTCATCTGTCGGTGTGGCTGGTTTCACTTCCGGCTCATCCAGACTCTTCAACCACATGGCTGTGTCATCATTCGATGACTCGATGGCAGGCTCCGGCTTTGCATCCGCTTCATCCAAATTTTTCAACCACATTGCCGTATCGTCTTTTACAGGCGCAGGAGTTGATTCTTCATCATCCAAACCGCGGAGCCACGAGGCAGTATCCGCTGATGCAGGCTCAGGTTGAACGGGAGGTAGCGCTTCCCCGATTTCTTTCGCCTTCTGCACCCAATCAGGTTGCTGTTCCAGGCGGTCTTCAGGTTTGATAAGCAAACCCTCCGTTGCGCCCTGCTTGGCGGCAAGGTTCTCAAGCCACGAAAACGAATCGTCGCGTTCCTGTTCGCTCTTGCCAAGTTCTTCGAGACCTAAGGCTGAAGGTTGGGCAGGAATGTCTTCCATTTGAGTTGGCATCGCTACGGGCTGTTCAGGTTGTTCATTTAAACTCTTTGCCTGCTTCACCCAATCCGGTTCCTGTTCTAACCGGTCTTCGGGGTTAATCAACAGACCTTCGGTTGCGCCCTGCTTCGCGGCGAGATTTTCAAGCCATGCAAACGAGTCATCGCGTTCCTGGTCGCTTGAGCCGAGGTCATCGGAATTGGTTGCAGGTGTCATAGGCTGAGTCCCAGGTTGTTTTGCTGATGTCTGATTAAGAAAATCAAAATCATTCGAGGGTTGCCCTGTTCGCGCGGGATCAGGTTCACCGCTTAATTGTTTCAACCAATCCGGCTGATCGTCGGGCATGGAGGAGGCTGGTGCGGGTGAATCAGTTTGACCCAATTGTTTCATCCAGTCGGGTTGATCACCAGATGACTCTGCAAAAGACACGGGTTGATCGCTAGATGAATCCGTTGAAGCCGCGAGTACGCCAGTGCCAATCTTATTGATCCAATCGGGTAGTTCCTCTTCATTATCAGCCGGTTTCAAAGCCTCAGCGGGAGCCATCGCTTTGACCCAATCGGGCATATCACCTTCCGCGAGGGGAGCCGCTTGTGTGGGAGGCAACGTTTCTTCCTCAGCAAATGCAGGTTTACTTTCATCGAACGCACCGGTGGATTGTCCCCAGCCTGCCTGACGCAAAAAGTCTGGGATGTTGTCGTCGTTTGTGGGAGCTGAATCCGTCTGGGAGGAGGCGGAAAAATCGAAAGCAGAACCGGCCGTCGGCGTGGAGAGCTCGCGCTGAGCCTCGTCGAAGCGGGGCGGAGTTTTTGATTCACCGAATCCACCCGTAAGCCATTCCGGTTGTACATCCGTACCACCCTCCAAACTGATTCCCTGCCTGGTGCGCCAATCTGATTGAACAGACTGACCGTTCCAATCCAGACGCTCCAGCGCGACAGCAGAATCTGGGGCGTCGTTCGTTTGAAGGATCGAGCCGCTGACATGTGCTGCGTACGGGTCGAGTTCGATCACGCGCTGACGATATGCCTGCACGCTTTCGGGGCGGTCACTGCCGAGAATTTCAACCAGCACGCGGTTGGCGTCGAACGAATACGGATACCTGCGCAACAACGAAGAGGCAACTTCCGCCGCTTCGTTCTTTTGCCCGCTTCGAAAACAGGCGCGCGCCAGCAGGGACTGCATGTCACTGCGACCGGGATCTTCTTTCAACACGCTCTTGATCTCAGAAATGGCTTGCGGATACAACTCGCCCTGTACGTACATCTGCGCCAGTGCGCCGCGCGTCATGCGAATGCGCGGGGGCGAGACCCCATCACGCCGGCCATACAAGCGTTGCAGTTCGCCCTGGATGGCGGCGTTCGAGGGCTGCGCTTCAAAGGCGCGTTCCATGTGCCAGATGGCATCATCGGGTTTATTTTCTTCGTCTCGAATAATGCTCATGCCCACGTGCGAGACAAAATCATTCGGTACACATGCGAGCACGCGCAAAAAGATATCGGAGGCGTCACCGTGTTTTTTCAGTTCGAGATATGCCTTGCCAAGCAGGCGATAGGTTTCAAGATGTTTGGGGAAGGTTTTCAGGATGTGGTGACAATGAGCAATAGCCTCGTCCAACTGGCCGCGGTCCATCATTGTTTCGATTTCGCGGTTGTAACTCCGCAGGGATACTTTCGCCATGTAACGGTGTGCTCCTGACCGCTATTATAACTCACCTTAATTGTAGAAAAGAGGCAATGGCAGGACATCATCCGAACGGAATGAATGAGCGGCGAGTACCATTTCGCGCGCTTCTGCAAGTTTCGACTTATCACTTGCGTGGATGGTAAACAACGGCTCCCCTTTTTGAATTTTATCCCCAACTTTGTGATGGATGACCAGCCCGACCGCGTGATCTATCGAATCGGATTTCTTCGCGCGTCCGCCGCCAAGGATCACAGCCGCCTCCCCCACGCTTCCCGCATGGACTTGTGAGAGGCTCCCGTTTCGAGGAGCGTTCACCACCTCGACGAATTTCGCGCGCGGGAACTTGGACGTGTCATCCACAAAAGAGACATCGCCTCCCTGCGCCTGCACGAGCACACGGAATTTCTCGAAGGCAGAGCCATCCGCAATCGCTTTTTCAGCCATAGCACGACCCTCCTCTAAATCTCTGGCGCGTTTGCCCAACACAAGCAAGTGCGCACAGACATGCAAGCAATGCTCACGGAAATCTTCGGGTCCGCCGCCTTTAAGGGTTTCAATCGCTTCGATCACTTCGAGCGAGTTGCCAACGGCATTTCCGAGCGGCTGATTCATATCTGAAAGTAGTGCCACCACGTCGCGTCCCGCAAGTTTTCCAATATCCACCATGAGATTTGCAAGCACGCGGGCTTCTTCGAGGGTTTCCATGAACGCGCCGAGACCAGTTTTTACATCCAGCACAATCGCCTGTGCGCCCGCGGCGATCTTCTTGCACATGATGGACGAAGCGATCAACGGGATCGAAGGCACAGTTCCGGTCACATCGCGCAGGGAATAAAGTTTTCCATCGGCGGGGGCAAGTGCCAGCGATTGACCGGTAAGCACAACGCCGATTTCCTTGAGTTGTTTCTTGAATTCATCTGTCGTCAAATCCACGCGATAGCCGGGGATGGATTCCAATTTATCGAGTGTGCCGCCGCTGAAACCGAGTCCGCGCCCAGACATTTTACCGACGGGTAATCCGCACGCTGCGACAACTGGTAGGACGGTAAGGCTGGTCTTGTCCCCCACGCCGCCAGAGGAGTGTTTGTCCACGGCAAGGTCAACGACATCGCTCAAGTCCAGCGTATCGCCTGAGTATGCCATTGCAAGAGTCAGGTCTGTAGTTTCACGCGGAGTCATTCCGTTGAGCATCACTGCCATCGCGAAAGACGATGCCTGGTAATCGGGCACATCCCCCGCCACAAAACCCTTGATGAAGAACTCGATCTCTTCGAGTGTGAGTTCACCTTTATCTCGTTTTTTGATGATGATGTCTACTGCGCGCATGGGATGCTCCTTGTTTGTCCCCATATTCTAACTTAATTTGATATGTGAATTTGTAGGGGCACAGCGGGATGAAGGATCGTCAAGACCCATTTAGGATTCGCTGTGCCCCTATATTTATTTCAAGACTTTACCAACTTATATCCATCTTTCGAATCCTGCACCGTCCAGCCTAACGCGGCAATTGCATCGCGCAACCGGTCGGATTCTGCCCAATTCTTGTTACCGCGCGCGGTGAGGCGTTGCTCTGCCAACGCAATAATTTCATCCGATGGCTTATCGTTATCAAGAGGCGGCGTGTTGACAACCATTTCCCAAACATTAGCAGGAATATTTTTTTCAATCGGGTCTGGGATTTGAATCGCGCCTAACTCAGCGACAGCAAACTTCGAGCCGGAGGGATACATCTTCGAGTCGCGTTCGCGCACCAATGATACAGAGCTGACTCCGCTCACTTCGCAGAGACCAGTTTCAAAGTCCAGGATGAGACCCGTGTGTTCATCCAAGCCGAGGATGGGATGATCAGACGGCACGAAGTTACGCCATTCCGCAAAACGTTCCATGCCAACGAAGCAACGACTGGTATCGAGATCCGCGCCGCCATCGGTGTTATTCCAATGTGGAATGAAAGAGAGGTGCAGACCAAAATCGGAGAACAGATCCAAGCCATCCACCGCGTGGACATCCTGCCCGACCTTATAAATTTCATAGACGGGCAAGGCGTGTGCGCCGATGGAAATTGTGGCGGCAGAGGCAAACACAAGCGCGGCGCCAAGGCGATGCCGCGCGCGGATAACGTCCCACGCGAGCGTGCCTTGCAATTGTCGAATCGCATACGTGGGACTCCCTGGTCCCATGAAGATCAAATTTGCATACAAAAGGGGTTTGATAGTTTCGGGATCGGCAGGGCTGAATGGGGAATTAAGTTTGCGTGCCGCGATTACATTCACAACCGGTTTATAGTTTTGCAGGCGTGTTTTCATAAACTCGCCAACCTTCCCTACAACCTGCGATGAATTCAATTCAAAGCCTGCGGGCGTTTCCATCAATGCAACACGAAGCGGATGATCGATTTTTTTTGCAAGAGATTCAAAGATACGCCCGCCCGCGAGGGATGTTTCACCGGAGCCGAGAAATGCGATTTGTCCGAGTGTCATGTCAATTTGATGATGTGTTCAATCCATCTATTACATCCGATTACCTTACACGAAGGTTTTTGGACGCTGATGAACGCAGAAAACGCAGATTTTTTTTCTTTTTAATCAGCGGAATCAGCGTTTTTCAGCGTCCCGATTTTGAAAGTGTAAGGTAATCGGCTATTACATTTAGTTTTCATTTCAACAATTCTTTTGCCTTAATCCAAATATCATCGAACATCTTCACGGTCAATTTTCCCGTCAACGTGTTTTGCTGGCTGGGATGGTACGAGCACAGTATCCAGTGACCAGTATCCAATTTATACAATGCACCATGAGCAAACTTCCATTGTGAATTACGAATCGAATATATCTTTAGAATTCTTTCAAAAGCGATTCGCCCCAAACATACAATCACTTTGGGTTTGAGAATTTCAATTTCTCTTTCAAGATACGGCTGGCAATTATTTAATTCTTCTGGACTCGGCTTATTATCAGGCGGAGCGCACCGACCAGATGAGGTGATATACATATCCTTCAGGACGAGACCATCGCTTCGCGACTCAGCCTCAGCCTGATTCGCAAACCCAGCCTTGTGCAACGCTGGAAACAAAAACCCACCTGAAGCGTCTCCGGTGAAATTACGACCCGTCCGGTTCGAGCCATGCGCGCCGGGGGCGAGTCCCACAACCAACACGCGCGCCTGCGGGTCGCCGAATCCCGGCACAGGTTTGCCCCAGTATTCCTGATCTTGATACGCCTTCCGTTTGACGCGCGCCACTTCCTCGCGCCATTCAACAAGACGAGGGCATTTGCGGCAGGCGATGATTTCGGTGTTGAGGGATTCTAATGATTTCAAAAGTTAACTCCATAACATGTCGTTGCGAGACGGCGCTCTCCCGAAGGGGTCGAAGCAATCTCCTGTTGCGAGGGGATTGCTTCGGGCAAAGACCAAGTGCGCCCTCGCAACGACATTAGATTATGAGCATCGCATCCCCAAATGAGTAAAAGCGATAGCCTTCTTTGATCGCGGTTTGGTATGTTTCTAGAATCTTCTCGCGTCCAGCAAATGCACTGACCAGCATTAACAACGTGGACTTAGGCAAGTGGAAGTTCGTGATCATCGCGTCGACGATATTGAATTGATAACCGGGGAGGATAAATAAAGAAGTTGGGCCGTTGTAGGACAAGATGGCATCTTGTCCTACGGCACTTTCAAGTGTTCTCACCGATGTTGTTCCAACAGCAACGACCCGCCCGCCTCTCTCACGTGTTTCATTAATCAAATCCGCTGTTTCGACTGACAACTCACACCATTCGCTATGAATCTTATGTTCTTTGGGATTCTCTTCCGTCACAGGTGCAAACGTATCCAACCCAACATGCAATGTGACATACGCGATCTTCACACCCTTGACCTGCAATTCTTCCAGCAGGCGCGGCGTGAAGTGGAGTCCCGCTGTGGGCGCGGCGGCGGAGCCGGGCTCTTTGGCATAGACGGTTTGATAGCGTTCAGGGTCATTCAATTTCTCATGAATGTACGGCGGTAAAGGGACATTCCCCACTTTTGGAAAATAAGGTTCGATGGGTTCAGAAAATTTGATGAGTCGTTCCGAGCCATCAAGTATTTCCATAATTTCAACCTCAGGTCCATCTTCTACTTTTACTAAAGTGCCTACGCGCAGACCTTTACCACCTACCAAAGCCTCCCAAGTCAAATCATCGCGGCGGCGCAACAACAAGAGTTCAACGCGTCCGCCCGTTTCTTTGCGCGCGTATATTCTTGCAGGGATCACACGCGTTTGATTTAACACCAGCAAATCCCCCGCGCGCAGGTAGTCAGTCACATCGCGAAAGATGCGATGCTCCAATTTTCCTGTGTTACGATGAAGCACAAGCAACCGCGACGAATCGCGCGGCTCGGCAGGAGTCTGCGCGATGGAGGATTCGGGGAGATGGTAGTCGAAGTCGGAGGTTTTCATTGGAACAATTCTACCCTCCATTGACAGGAAAATTTCTGTTGACAAAAAAGTGAATTGTGCAATAATAGACTCATGAAACCTTTCATACTCGCTATTATCACTTCTGTGATTCTATCTGCCTGTCAAGCAAACAACACATCTCCAACGCCAATTATTACATCAACGCTTCCATTAACGGAGACTAGATCCGCGCCCACTGCAACTGAGACACCCACCGCTATCCCCGAAACAACAGAGCAAAAAGCAGGCAGGGAAATGGCTGAAGCAGTTGCAGCGGGTATGCGAAGCAACAAGCCGGAATCGTGGACCGGGCAATATGCCGTGTACGCAGAGACGTGGAAAACAGCAAACACCCAGCCAGAGCTTTTGTCGGATGCACAGTTAAGCGAGTTAAATACATTCATGCAGAGCCTGCGTAAAGCGGACCAGCTGTACTACTTTTCCCAAAACCCAGAAAACGCAAAAATCATCCTGACAGATTTTCTGGTGCAGTTTGTCCCCGGCAGCATCACACGGGAAGCTGCAGCGGGTATGAGCGTTGATGATTTGGAAAATCTGGTGTACTCCCAAAACGAATATTTGCGGCAATTCCTGGAGCTGCGGTACCGGGCGCTGACGGGCGAGGAAACACAGTTAACACCCATTGAGAAGATTATCATGGAAACTGACCCAAATGGGAATGTGTTATCTCATCAGGAATGGGAAAATCAAAAACCCGCAGGTACGGGAGTATATGGTATGTGGGTACAACACGTAAAAGATTTTATTAAAAACAATAATTTTATTCGAGTAAATTTCCCATACACTATAGCGATGTACGGGAGAACTAATTTGAATGGCGTAGAATTAGTACGGCATGGCGCATTTGTAGGCAATGATCCAATGAATGCTGATTTTGCCGGATACGGTAAAGAGAGGGACGGTGTGTACAATACCTATTGGATTATGAAAGATACTAGCGGCAGAGCGTTTCTGCACACATATATAGTCGCTGTTGATGAAAATAATCCAATAACGATTCCAGAAGGCAGTACCGTGTTGGGAGGGTTCGGCACAAGTGAAGATCATACTATTATGTCCGGCATTAGTCCTGAATTATCGGTGACGACCTTATTTGCTGTTGATAAAGATGCTTTTTCTGAATTTATCACGCAACTTACTGTGGATACTCTGAAAGCATGGCATGCTTGGCCTCCGTTTGCTGTAAAATTATATCCGGGTAATATTATTATGCCAGGTGGTGTTGCGAGCAATATTTATGATCCTGTGACAGGGTTATTAATAATCAGTAACGAAGTGGGAGGTCCTAAATCAGGGTACATTTTTTTTGGTACTGATTTCCACAACCCCTACCCTTAGCCACTTGTAATCTAGATACGGTTATAATACAACAATATATAGCCCATGAAAAAAGCTATATTTATTGTTTTAGTTGTGATACACAGCTTGTTTCTTCAGCCACACAATATTGCGCGCGCACAATATGCGGGAGGTTGTGAGTGTCTTGGAAACGGTAATTGTTCCGATTCTATTCCGAAGAGTGCAACTGAGTATTGTTCAACGGGTGAAGTTTTAGCTTGTGGTGTTCAATGCCCAGCCGATTATAAAAATGTTGGAATGTACTGTGGGTCAACATATTGTGGCGGTAAGTGCATCTATGATCAAACCTGTGTTACGGGATTTTGTCAAGGTCCTTCGTGTAATCCCCCTGTCGATGGGACCTTTTTGTGTGGAGATGGTGGTTGCAACAGTTGCTCACGTTTTGTAAGTGAGACAATATGTGGTGGAAGTCAGTGTCAAATTGGTTGTTCTGCCGATGCTACCTGTGGTGTAGGGTGCGGTGGTCCGGGACCCGGGGCGACCAATACGCCCGGTGGTCCGGGACCCGGGGCGACCAACACTCCCCCACCCGGATCTACGAATACGCCCATCCCTACCAACACACCAATTCCTGTGGGTACGATCATAGCTCGTGCAGTAGAGGTGGATCCAAGCGACACTAGCTGTACTGCAATTCGGGCGGTTCCTGTAACGGACCCGGATATAAGCGGTACATCGCATAGCTTTACGTCATCGTCTGCCAATCAGCCTGCACCACAGGCACAGACTGGTGCGTATTATGTGCAATTTAACAACCAACCCACGGGGCCGTATACGCTCGATCCCGTGTTGCCCAATGCCAACTGGGTATTGGCGCGGGCCTGCTGGTCTATAGCATTCGGAACAATCGGAGAAGGATTTTCGTCTGTACTAGGTGTAAATGAAACCCTTACCTATGACATAGGGTATGTACTCGGCACGTCATGGTCGCGGACGGACGGCGGAGATGTCTATGCTTCCGGTACTATCAAATCGTATATTCCTGCTGTATCACCGCGGACATTTAGTAAGCCCGGCAGCGGAGGGTATCCCGGGGTGGTCACATACGGCACTACGTATGATTTTGACGGAACGGGTATTTCACAGGGGGGTACCTATGTTTCTGCTACCAATTGGCTGGCCAACGCAACCCGGCCTACTGTAGATTATTATGATTTTTTCTATAACCGGTTTGGCAAACCTACAACGACCGATAATGGACTGTTCCCCAATCTGTTGTCGGTGAGCCAGCCGGCATCCCGGGCTACTCCCTACTATATAGATGGGGATATAACAACGACGGGTGACTGGGTTATCGGTGATGGCAACTGAAAATTTATTTGTTAAGCCAGCGGGAAATGAGATACAACACAACCGTCAACACCACCGAGACCAAAATCGATGTCGTGATAGGGAAGTAAAACGAGCCGTTCTCGCCTTCGATGCGAATGTCGCCGGGCAAACGCCCAAGCGGGATTCCGAATTTCGCGGCGAGATATACTCCCCCACCGATGAGGAATAATACAATTCCGCCGATCATTATGTAACGAGCGATGTTTTCCATAAGATCAGACCAAGGACAATAGACAATTGACCATGAAACCATCGTCCATGGTCTGCCGTCCATTGTCTATAAAAGCCTTTGCTGTCCCTCTTCGGTATAATCCAACCCCAAATGCTCATACGCGGATTTGGTCGCGACGCGTCCCTGCGGCGTGCGATCTAGAAATCCGAGTTGCAGAAGGTACGGCTCGACCACATCCATGATCGTATCCTGTTCTTCGCTAATGGACGCGGCAATCGTGTTCAAGCCCACGGGTCCGCCGCCATATTTTTCGATGATCGTCCTCAGCACGCGGCGATCCACATCGTCGAGCCCAAGCGGGTCAACCTGTAGCAAATCCAACGCCTCTTTCGCGACTTTTTGCGTGATCTTCCCATCCGCGCGGACTTGGGCAAAGTCACGGACTCTTCGCAACAGACGTAATGCGACTCTCGGAGTCCCGCGTGCGCGCTGTGCCAACTCTTCGACTCCGCTTCTGTCTATTTCCACTTTCAACATGCCCGCCGCACGCGTGACGATAGCCTGCATCGCACTTAACTCATAGTAATCCAGCCGATAGACCGCGCCGAATCTCGCGCGCAACGGCGCCGTGACGAGAGCGAGTCGGGTGGTGGCGCCGACCACAGTAAACCGAGGCAGTTTCAGGCGTATGGAACGAGCCGAGGGTCCTTTGCCGATAACAATATCCAGCGCGTAATCTTCCATCGCGGGATACAACACTTCTTCCACTGCGCGTCCCAAACGATGGACTTCGTCAATGAACAACACATCGCCCGCGCGCAGGTTGGTGAGGATGGCGGCTAGATCACCAGCGCGTTCAATGACAGGACCCGCGGTCACTTTGATGTTGACGCCCATCTCATTCGCAACGACATTGGCAAGAGTCGTTTTGCCCAAACCGGGAGGTCCGTAAAACAAAACGTGATCCAGCGCTTCGCCGCGTTGACGCGCTGCGGCAATCAGAATGGCAAGATTCTCCTTCACTTGATCCTGCCCGATCAGGTCGGATAATTTTTGCGGACGAAGCGCGTTATCCACGCGGTCGTCGGGTTTGGATTCGGGGTCAAGGGGGCGGCTCTTTGTGGATGGCATAAGTGAGATTATAGCAAATAAAACAGCCTCCCGCTGTCGGCTAGGCGGGAGGCGTGTCTGAGGGTGCGTCGCACTTCAAGAGTCGGAAAATCCATTTAATCAGAATCCGCTCATCGCTAAGTTAATCCTGCAAATGAAGGTGCGACGCACTCATTATTTATTCCAGCGGCTCAAATACAACTTCAACCGTCATCCCCCATTTCACATGCGGGTCAACTTCATCCACAGCGATGCGGACGACGTACATCACATCGCCGCCCTGCAAAACGGACGATTGGCTGATCTCGGTGACAACACCGTTCATCGTCGCGTCAGGCAACGCGTCAGCCGTGAATGTGACTTGCTGACCAACCTCTAATTTGACGACTTCAAGTTCGGTGATGTCCGTGGTCTCGATCATCCAGGATGATGCATCAATGATACTTACGGCTCGCGACTCAGCCGAAACCTGCTCACCCACTTCGACATTCACATCGGCCACGACACCATCGAACGGCGCGGTAATCTGATAATTGCTGAGGGCATCTTCCGCGGCGAGTATCTGAACTTTGGCATTATCAAGTCGCGACGAAAGCAATACAAGTTGTTCCTGGTTCGGACCATCAATCGTTTGCTCAAAGGTATATTTCGCTTCGGCTTCACTGGCTAACGCGGCGTCCAACGCCACACGGATGGTATCACGCTCACGTGTAACATTTTCCAATTCGCGGAGGGCTTCGTTGTAATCCTCCTGCGCAGTCTCAAGATCGTCTTCGGCGGTCTTGCGCTTAGAATTATCCTTGTCAAGGTCTTTGTATTTATCGAATTCGTCCTTCGCATCCTGCAAATCGGCTTTGCGGTCTTCGACTTCGGCTTTGGCATCTTCAATGCGGTTCTCGATGTCATCCACATTCAAGGCTTCCCAATCGCGTTCAGCCTCCGCGCGGACTTCCTGCGCGTTCATGTACGTTGTCCATGCGGCGGCAAGGTTCCCAGAGCCGTTGCGATTCAACGCATCCAACGCCTGTTGCGCCTGAACCAGTTCAAGATTCGCGGCGGATAGTTGCGCCTCCGCCACACTGGCATTCGATAATCGCGCAAGTACATCGCCCTTCTTCATGGTATCGCCGATCTTCACATTGATTTCTTCGACCACACCCCGCACCTGAAATGACAGGTTCACCGCGTGGATGGGTTCGAGTCTGCCCTCCGCCACAACGCCTTCAGGCGCGACCAAATTCTGGTCAGCGGGAGCAGGCGTCGCCGTGGCTTGATTCGCGCAGGCGGTCAATGCCAGGGCAATAATCATCAGCATCATTAAAGTTTTTGTTGTCTTCTTCATTGTGGCCTTCTTTCTTTATTACTCCGCTGGTTGAGCAGCCTGAGGCGACAGCCGAAGGCGTATCGAAACCAGCGAGTTTGATTCGTACTATTTGTTTTCAGGTTACTGGTGGTTTCGACTGCTTGCGCTCAACCACCGTGTCTACGTGTTTCCCTGTTTCCTTATCTACCTACTCATACGCCAGCACTTCTCGAATCGTCAATCGCGCTGCGTTGCGCGCGGGCAAAATACTTGCAACTGTGGATAACACCAGCACCAGCCCCAACCAGATGGCATAACCCAAATACGTGAACACCACAGCAATCGAGGATTGGAAAATCGCCAGGCTTACAATCGTCGAAAGCAGATATGTGAACGGCACAGATAAAATTACAGCCAGCACAAATGAAATCGAACCGATCACCAACCCTTCGGCAATCACAGTCCGCATCACGGCACGGTCATCCGCACCGATGGCGCGCATGATCCCAATTTCGCGTGTGCGTTCCAATACGTTCATACCCATTGTGCCTGTCAAACCCATCGAACCGACAATTGCAGTCAACACCGCCATGATGAGCAGGAACACAACCAGCGTATCCAAACTGTCCACCGCCGAATCGAGTGACGCGGAACCCGATTGAGCCTGCCGCACTTTAAACCCGCTGTCGCGGAAGAATCGGTCCAGGGACTCAGCAACCTGGTCTTGATATGCGCGGTCATGCTGAACCGTCACGATGCGAAACGAAAATGAACGTCCTGTCAGATTCGTCACCTGCTCGATATATTCGAGGGGCGCGTACGCAAGAATCCCTTCGCGTCCCACAAACTTGAAAATGCCAACCACTTCCCAGGTCTCTTCGCGCCCATCCAACTTTAAACGGAGGGTATCGCCCGCTTGCAAATCAGGAAAGTAATCTTTCACCGACTCGCTGATCGCCAGCTTGCGGACATCCGATTCGTTAATAAACCGCCCCGAAACAAGCAAGGGCTTAACCAACTCGGTATTGGCGGGCGGCGCAAGAATGTTCAGGTTCTCAAGCACTTCACCGTCTTCGCCCAACAACTCGGCATTCACAAACTGCCAGCCCTCCACATGCTCCACGCCCTCAGTCTGCTGCATGAATTGTTTCACCTCATCCAACCGATACGCCTGGTCGAAATCCAGGGTCACATCCGCGCGGAAATATTTCCCGATCTGCCCTATGTAATCGTGCAAGGTCACACGCACATTGAAGACCGAAATAAAAATCGCGCCGCCCATCGTGAGCGTGAACAACGTCAACGCAAGGCGACTCTTGCGACGAAACGTGTTTCTCAACGAAATGACAAACGGACGCGGGACGTGGATTCCACGCGCGGCAAGGATGCGCGTCGCTTTGACTTGCATCCAGTCGAACCATGAAAGCCGCATCTCTCCACCCGACGGCTGATTCTGTTCATCGTCAGCCAATCCGCCGCTGAGGGCGCGCAAGACCGTGATGCGCGAGCCGTTGACCACAGGCGCAAGCCCCGCGATCAACGGGACGAATAAGCCAACAAGAATTTGGATCAACAACGCCATCGGCACAATGCGATAGCCAAGCAAGTTAAAATTCATCTCGCCTGCAATAAACCCAGCGAGACCATACGCCCCTGCGCCGCCAAAGGGAATCGCAATCGCCAACGCGATCACCCCAAATGCCATGATCAATATAATGTACATTCGAAAGACTTGATTTCGTTGTCCGCCAACCAACTTGATTACGCCGATGTGACGCAAGTGCTGATTCAACAACGCATTCAACGTGTTCGCGATCAACGAACTGGAGAGGAGCACGATCAAAATTCCCAGCGCCATGAGGATGCCAAGAACCGCATTGACCGTATCCGCCAGTGGATGCGTACGCGTCGCTGAGAATCGCGAACGGATGACAGGGTTGCCGCCTTTCTCCAGCTTATCCTTCAACTCCGCGCCCACTTCGCGGATGTGAAAAATGTCATCGCCGTCACCTGTTACTGTGACAAGCGCGCGGTTGAACAGTTCGGGTTGACCGAGATATTGCAATGTGTCCATGGTGATGTAACCGAATGGAGCCGCTAAAAAATCTCCTGCGCCTGAGGCGGTGTCTTGTACGATGCCTGTGACAGGAAGCGTTTTGGTCGAACCGTCGGGGAGTTGAAATTCAAGCAGGTCCCCCACACTCACATCCAAATCCTGAAGCGCTTTTTGTTCCAGCAACACTTCGCGCTTGTTCGGGATCGCCGCGCCTTCGATGAGAGTCAACAAATTCACCGCGTTCTTCTCGAAGCTCTCGAAGGCGGTCATATCGAGCGTCGTCCACGTTTCGGTTCCAGGCACGCGCACGCGGACGTTGAACACGCGCCGCGCTTCGGCATCCTTCACGTTTTGTTGATTGCGAATGGAATCCAAAACATCTTCATCGAAATTCGTCATCCGCAGTTCGATGTTCGCGGGGACGTTCGACGAATACGAAACGCTCATATCCTGCGAGATGATCTGGTACGCACCCGCGATCACGCCAATGGAAAACACGCCCACCGCAATGGAAAAAACCACCAGCAGTGTGCGGGCTTTGTTATCAATGAGGTCGTGCCATACTTTTCGCCAGCGAGGTTTCATGTTATTTTTTCAATGGTGGTTGAGTAGCCCTGAGCCGCCGCGCTGAGCCAGTCGAAGCGGTTCGTTGCGAAGGGCGTATCGAAACCACACATGCTGTTTTCATGTTACTTGCTGGTTTCGATACGTCCCTCACTTCGTTCGGGACTACTCAACCAGCGGTATTTTCTTCTTTACTTTCTTCTTACCATCTCCGATCAACACCCCATCCGCGATGGTAATGGTTCGCGTCGTGCGCGACGTCAGCGATGGGTCGTGCGTCACCATGACGACTGTCTTGCCGCGGCGCGACAATTCTTCAAACAAGTCAATGATGATATTCGCGGATTTTGTGTCGAGATTACCCGTCGGTTCATCCGCAACCAGCAATGGCGGGTCACATGCCAATGCACGCGCAATCGCCGCA
>Ga0247727_10005399_pt1 | contig 25967 bp, 24 predicted proteins | sample WisWelCaveWW1625_FD_202498 | JGI IMG/M metagenome (GOLD analysis project Ga0247727, IMG submission 202498) | Biofilm microbial communities from Wishing Well Cave, Virginia, United States - WW16-25 | ecosystem: Environmental > Aquatic > Deep subsurface > Groundwater > Cave microbial mat | place...
CTCGTCGTGATCCACACCGACTCTTGTCGTCGCTTCCGCTTGCCCATCGCCATGCCTGAGAATCTAGGCAACAGTGACCGTCGCCGCTACCTCGATTTCGAAGCAGTTTCACCACGGACTGCTAGCGAAAGCGGACAGATCACTTGTCAAAAACCAGCGGACCGATCACTTGTCTTCAACAGCGCGCTCGAACATGTCCCGGAATGTGGGGGAGGCGAGGGACGGGCCAACGGCACGGTCAGAAATCCCTCGGAGACCCTCACCACAAAGACGGGAGGGGTCTCCTCGGGATGGCGTTACTCCGCGACGATGCGGACGTGGCGCGCGGCGCCGACCGACAGCACGAACCCCTCACCGGGCCCGAGCACGACATCGGCGCTCGCATCGAGCGTCTCGCCGTCGCGGCGCACCGCTCGTTGCCGCAGTAGGCGCACCGCTTCGCCGTTCGACTTCGCGAAGCCCGCGGCCACGATGAGTGCGTGCGGCTTCAGTGTGCCGCCGGCGATGCGCACCACCGCGAGCTCGCTCGGCGCCTGGCGCTTTTGGTGCACGCGCCGCCATTCCGCCTCGGCGGCCGCGGCCGCGGGAGCCCCATGGAAGTCCGTCACGACGCGCCGGCCGAGGCCCATCTTCGAGGTCATCGGCTCGCCGGCCGCTCGCTCCTCACCGATCTCCGCCGACGTGAGATCGGTGAGAAGCGCGTAGTAGCGCCACATCAGCTCGTCCGAGATGCTCATGAGCTTGGCGTACATGACGTCGGGGGGCTCCGTGACGCCGATGGTGTTCCCGAGGCTCTTCGACATCTTCTGAACGCCGTCCGTCCCCTCGAGGAGCGGCGTCGTGAGCACCACCTGCGGCTCGAGGCCGTAGGCGGGCATGATGTCGCGCCCGACGTTCAGGTTGAAGAGCTGGTCGGTGCCTCCGAGCTCGACGTCCGCCTTCAGGGCCACCGAGTCGTAGGCCTGGGCGAGCGGGTAGAGGAACTCGTGGACGGAGATGGGCTGGCCCGCCTCGTGGCGTTGGCGAAAGTCGCGGCGCTCGAGCATGCGCGCGACGTTGTAGGTGGCCGCGAGACGGATCACGTCGTCCGCGGAGAGTGGCCCAAGCCACTCGCGGTTGAAACGCACCTCGGTCCTCTGCGGATCGAGGATCTTGAACACCTGCTGCTTGTACGTCTCGGCGTTCGTCTCGATCTCCTCGCGGGAGAGCGGCGGCCGCGTCTTCGAGCGCCCGGTGGGGTCGCCGATCATGCCGGTGAAGTCGCCGATCACGAAGATGACGCGGTGGCCGAGGTCCTGGAAGTGCTTCATCTTCCGGATCAGGACCGTGTGTCCAAGGTGCAGGTCGGGCGCCGTGGGATCGAAGCCGACCTTGACGGTGAGCGGCCGGCCCAGCGCGAGCTTGGCCTTGAGCGCGTCCACGGTGACGACGTCCACGGCTCCGTTCGTGAGACGGGCGAGAGCTTCCTGCGCGTTCACGCTTCCTCCACCAGGACGCGCCGCCCCGCCAGGGACACGCGCCCCTCCAGCATCGCGCGCACCGCGCGCGGGTAGATCCGGTGCTCCGCCTCGAGGATCCGCGCCGCCAGGGTTTCCTCGGTGTCGTTGCTGAGCACCCGCACGGCTTCTTGCGCCACGATCGGCCCCGCGTCGAGGTTCTCGTCGACCAGGTGGACGGTCGCGCCGCTCAGCTTGACCCCGTGCTCGAGCGCCTGGCGCTGCGCCTGCAGGCCAGGGAACGCGGGCAGCAGGGCCGGGTGGACGTTGAGGATCCGGCCAGCGAAGCTGCGCACGAAGACCGGCGACAGCAGCCGCAGGTAGCCCGCGAGGCAGACGAGCTCGACGCCGTGCCCCTGCAGGATCGCCACGACCGCGGCGTCGAAGGCCTCGCGCGAATGCCCGTGGTGGTCGCGAGAAGCCACGGGAATCCCGGCGCGCCGGGCTCGCTCGAGGCCTGGAGCGCTCTCGACGTTCGAGAACACGACCCCGATCGTGCCGCCCAACTCGCCGCGCGCCTGCGCGTCGATCAAGGCCTGCAGGTTGGAGCCCCGGCCGCTCACGAGCACGCCGATCGTCTTCATGGGACCGCCGCGGGAAGCCGGGGAGCCTTCCCGCGTCACTCCTCCCAGGAGACCCCCGCGCCCCGCACCACGGACCCGATCACGTAGCTCGTCTCCGAGCGCCGCTCGAGCGAGTGCTCGACGTCGTGCAGGTCCGACGGCGAGACGACCACCACCATGCCGATGCCCATGTTGAAGGTGCGCGCCATCTCGTCGTCCGAGATGGAGCCCCCCTTCTGGATCAATCGGAAGAGATGCGGCACGTCCCACGAACCGCGGAGCAAGCGCGCCCCGAGGCCCTCGGGCAGCACGCGAGGGATGTTGCCGGCGAAGCCGCCGCCCGTGATGTGGGCGAGCGCCCGGATCTTGTCGCGCGCCAAAAGCGGCTCGAGGGCCCCGAGGTAGCTGCGGTGCGGCGCGAGCAGCGCCGCACCGAGCGTCGTACCGAGCTCGGGGAGCTCGCTCGAGGTGCTATGGCCGAGCGTCTCGAACAGCACCTTGCGCGCGAGCGAGTAGCCGTTCGTGTGAAGGCCCGCCGAGGGGAGCCCGAGCAGAACGTCGCCCTCGCGGACGCCGCGAGGCAATGAGCTGTCCTTCTCGACGACACCGACGATGAAACCGGCGAGGTCGTAGTCGTCGGGCGCGTAAGTGCCCGGCATCTCGGCGGTCTCGCCGCCGATCAGGGGGCACGCGAACTCGGCGCAGGCGCGCGCGAAGCCCGCCACGAGCTGCTCGACACGCACCGGGTCCATCCGGCCGAGTGCGATGTAGTCGAGGAAGAAGAGCGGCAGCGCCCCCTGGACCAGGATGTCGTTGACGCAGTGCGCGACGAGGTCGTAGCCCACCGTATCGTGCACCCCGGCCTCGATCGCCACCTTGATCTTGGTGCCGACGCCGTCGGTCGAGGCGACCAGCACCGGCTCCCGGTACGAGCCGAGCTCGGGACGGAACATCCCACCGAAGGAGCCGATCTCCGTCAGCACCGAGGCGTTGAAAGTCGTCTTCGCGAGCGCCTTGATGCGGGCCTTGGCGGCGTCCGCAGCGGTGATGTCGACGCCCGCCTCGCGGTAGTCCATGGGAACCCGGAGTCTATCGCCAAATGCCCGCGCCCCGCGAGACGGCCGAAGCGGCGCTCGAGCGGTAAGATGGCCCGTCCGAGCCATGGTCGAAGCCAGCCTCGAGTTCGCCCGCCTCGAGCAGACGCTCGAGGACCGCCGCCAGCGGGTCGAGGCCGCGCTGCGTCGCCTCGTGGTGCGAGGCCAAGCCCCGGCGGTGGAGGAAGCGGTCGAGACGAGCCTGTTCGCGCCGGCGAAGCGGCTGCGTCCGGTGCTGGCCCTGCTCGTCGCCGAGGTCCTGAAGGGCGATCCCGGGACGGTCCTGCCGGCCGCGTGCGCGATCGAGATGGTCCACACGGCCAGCCTGATCCTCGACGATCTCCCGTCGATGGACGACGCGAAGACGCGGCGCGGGCGGCCCACCTGCCACGTGGCGCACGGCGAGGCGACCGCGATCCTCGCGGCGTTTGCGCTGCAGAACCGCGCTTTCGAGATCCTGGCCGTGGGCTGGGAGGGCGGCCCCGACGCGTCAGCCCGCAGCCGGGTCGCCCGCGAACTCAGCCGCGCGATCGGCACCGACGGCATGATCGCGGGGCAATCGGTCGACCTGCTGATGACCGAGCGCGAGATCGATTTCCCGACGCTCGAGTTCATCCACAGCCGCAAGACCGGGGCCCTCTTCATGGCCTCCGCGGCCCTGGGCGCGCTCGCGGCGCGCGCCCAGGCCGCCGAAGTGGCAGCCGTCGTGGCCTTTGCCAAGAACCTGGGGCTCGCCTTCCAGATCGTGGACGACCTGATCGACGCGACGGGCGGCGCCGAGACCGGCAAGGACACGGGCCAGGACCTAAAGAAAACGACCTTCGTCTCGTTCTCGGGCATCGAGGGTGCCCGCGCGCTCGCCGCCGAGCTGATCGCGGCCAGCCAGGCGGCGCTCGAGCCGTTCGGCCAGCGCGCCCAGTCGCTCGCCGAGCTCGCCCGCTACGTGATCACTCGAAGGAGGTAGACTCTTGCCATGACCCGCTGTCCCGAGTGCGAGTCAGACCTGGAGCTGGATGGCTACGAGCTCGACCAGGACGAGACCGTCAACTGCCCGGAGTGCGCGGTCGAGCTGCGGGTCACGAACGTGGACCCGATCGCCGTGACGCTCGCCGACGTCGAGGACAAATAGCCGACTCAGGCCCCGAAGGACTGCACGGCTTCGGCCTCGTCCCCGTAGATCTCGAAGGTGGGCAGCAGGCGGGCCATGTCGAGCGTGCTGTAGACGCGCTCGCCCACGTTCAGCAGCTTCAGCTCGGCGGAGAAGCGCCGCGAGGTCTTGAGGCCCGCGACCAGCTCGCCGACGCCGGCGCTGTCGAGGAACGACACCTCCGACAGGTTGAGCAGGATGCGGCGCCGGCCCTCGGCGAGCAGCTCGTCGACCGCGTCGCGCAGGAGCTGGTCGCCCAGGCCGGCCGTGAGCCGGCCCTTGAGGTCGAGGATCATCACGTCCTTCGCCTGTCGGACTTCGATGTGCATCGCGCACCCTTGCCCCTCTCGCGAGCTACTGCTCCTGCCCGAGCGCGCGGCGGTACGCCTCCGCGTTGCGGCTGATCTCGTACCGCTCGCGCGCCGCGATCACGAAGGCGCGGAACAGCTCCGACTGCCGCTGCTGCCTTAGGCTCGCGCGGAGCTGCGGCTTCTGCCGCTCGAGCTCGGCCGCGTCGAACGGCTTCTTCTCGAGCACGCGCAGCACGGCCCAGCCGGACGCGGTGCGCACCGGCTCCGAGAGCGCCTTCTCCGGGAGCGAGAACGCCGCTTCCTCGAGCGCCAAGCCGGTCCCGAGGTCGCCGAGTGGCTGGCCGCGGGCGGTGAGCGAGGGCGTCTCCTTGCGCACGAGCCCGAAGGCGGCGGCGGCCTTCTCGAGGCCGAGCTGCGCGGCCTTCGCCCGCAGCTCGCGCGCGGTCGCGCGCGCCTGCGCGAGCGACGCCTGCTCCACGAGGTTCGCGCGAACTGCATCCTTCGCGTCCTTGAGCTCGGGCGCCCGCGCCTCTTGCACCTCGGCGAGCGCGATGAACGCGGCACCTTGCGGCAGCGCGAAGCCTTCCTTCTCGGTCGCACCGGCCTTCATCTGGAAGACCCGCGCCACGACGCTCGGCGACGACAGCACCGGCGGCGTCTCCCCGCGCGCGAACGGCGCGCTCTTCTGCACGACGAGCCCCTGCGCCTTCGCGGCTTCCTCGAGCGATTTCCCGCGGGCGAGCGCCTCGGCCAGGGCCTGCGCCTTCTGCTCGCCGAGCTCGCGCGTCTTCTTCTCGGTGACGCTCGCCCGGATGCGCTCCTTGACCTGCGCGAACGGCAGCACCGTCGCCTCGCGCTTCGAGGCCAGCCGGATCACGTGATAGCCGAACGAGGTCTTGACGAGATCGCTCAGCCCGCCCGGCTCGAGCGCGAACACGGCGGCGTCGAACTCGGGCACCATTCGCCCCGGGCCGAAGCAGCCGAGGTCGCCCCCCGAGCTCGCCGAGCCCTGGTCCTCGGAGGATTTCCTGGCGAGCGAGGCGAAGTCGGCGCCGCCCTTCACCTGGTCCAGCAGCTTCTGGGCGATCGCCTGCGCCTCGGCGTCGGTGTGCCCTTCGGCGGCGTCGGCTTGCTTCAGCTTCACCAGGATGTGGCTGGCGCACGCCTCCTCGTCCTGGCGGAAGTCCTCGCGGCGGTCGTTGTAGTGAAGCTCGAGCTCCCGGTCGGTCACCGCGACCTGCGGCTGCAGCGCGGGCCGATCGAGCAGCACGTAGGACGCGACGCGCTTCTCGGGGATGCGGTAGGCGTCCGGCTTGGCCTCGAAAAGCACCTTGATCTCGTCCTCGCTGGGCTTCACACCCGCACGGTAGCGCGCCGCGTCGGCCTGCACGTACTCGAGCCGCACCTGCTCGCTGCGCCGGCGGAACGCGCGCTCCACCTCGCCCTCGCTCGCCTGCGCGCCCGCGCCGACGAGCCCCTCGAGGCTCTCGCGCTCGAGCTTCTGCCTGAGCGAGCGCTCGAATTCCGCCTCGGTCTGGCCCGCGAGCTCGAGCCGGCGGCGGATCTCGTCCCCGCCGATGAACTTGCCCTCGTCCTGGAACTCGGGAGAGCTGGCGATGGCACGCGCCACCGCTTCGTCCGAGACGGTGATCCCGAGCCGCTTGGCCTCGAGCTCGACCAGACGCTCGGTCACGAGCGTCTCGAGCACCTGGCTCTCGAGCCCGAGCTGCCGGATCATGTTCTCGTCGAGAGGGCCTTGGTAGAGCTGTGCGTAGAGCTGGCGCTGGCGGTTGTAGGCGCGCTGGTACTCACTCGCGGAGACCTTGAGCCCGCCGACGTTCACCACGGTCTCGGCCGGCTGGCCCTCGTCCTGCAGCGCGGGGACGTAGAGAATCACGAACGCGAGAATCACCAGCCACAGGAATCCATAGAGCCAGCGCCGGTGTCGGCGCAATGCGGCGAGAGCCATGCCTTCTCCTTGACGACCTTCGCAAAGGCGCGATTCTATGTCCCATGAGGTGGGCGGAGCAAGCTCGACGGGAACGTGCCGATTGGGCCCCCGGGGCGAGATGATCTATACTCACGAACCCGGCTAAGTCGCACGGGCTCAGGGGATTTTGGCCTCGATGGCGCCTGACGAGAAGCAGCCGCAACGACGGGGCGGCGACCGAATCGAGTGGTTCACGGTGAGCTACCGGACGATTGCGATCGCCGGGGGAGCCCTGGCCCTGCTTGGCGCCCTGGGCTGGTTCGTATACGACTGGCGAACCCCGCCCCCGCCGCTCTCGCCCACTTCCGTCGAGACCGGCGCCCGCTTCGAGCGGATCGAAGGCGGGGTGCAGGTCAAACGCGCCGGGACACTCGAGTGGATCACGGCGACACGCGCGGTGTTCCTGCGGCAGAACGACCTAGTGCGCACCGGCTCGGGAGCGACCGCCGAGATCCATTTCACGGACGGCTTCGTGTTCAACGTGCGCCCCGACAGCTTGATCACGATCGAAGAGAGCTCGCAGAACCCGCTCTCGCGGCAGCAGCGCGTCGCGCTCTCGATCCAGTCCGGTGAGGCCAACTTCACGACCGCGGCCAGCAACGTACCGGGCAGCACCACCACGATCTCGACCCCGACCGTGCGCACCACCCCCGACCGCGAGACGGCGGGCAGCATCCAGGTGGCGCAGAGCGGCGCCACGGGCCTGCGCATCTTCAGCGGCGCGAGCCAAACCCAGACCAGGAGCGGGCAGCGGATCGCGCTCGCCTCGAACCAGGGGCTGACCGTCGACGCCGGCGGCGCCGCGGGAGCGCTCGTGAACCTGCCCACGGTGCCGCTCTTGACCGCTCCTCCCAACCAGACCGAGGTGGCGTACCCCGATCTGGCGCAGGGCGTGACGCTTTTGGTGTGGAACAGCGTGGCGGGAGCGACCGGCTATCGCGTGATGGTCGACTTCAGCCCCGGCTTCGCGCGTCCACTCTACGATCGCCAGGGCGTGCGCAACACGCAGCTGGAGCTGCGCGCGCTCGACGCCGGCTCTTACTACTGGAAGGTGGCCGCCGTCGACGCGAGCGGCGCGGAGGGCGGCTTCTCCGACCTGTGGCGCTTCGCGCTCACGAAGGCGGCACAGAGCACGGCCGCGCCGCCGCCGCTGCTGCTCGAGGCGGCCGAGCTCAAGGGAAACATCCTGCACGTGCGCGGGCGCACCGAGGCCGGAGCCACGCTGTCGCTCGACGGCGAGCGGCTCGAGGTCGAGGCCGACGGCAGCTTCAACGAGTTCATCACGTTCGACGGCGGCCCGGGCGCCACCGTCGTGGTCAAGGCGACGAGCCCGCGGGGTGGTGCTTCGGAGCAACGCCGCCGCGTCACGGTCGCGAACTGAGGACACACGGCTTGACCCGCATCGCCGTGATCGGCGGACCGACGCTCCGGGGCCGCCTGAAGAGCAAGGGGCCGCTCGCGTACGAGTTCGCGGGCACCCTGCGCAGGGGCCAGCGGCTCGACCCCGCGCGCTTCGCGGGCGCGCTCATTCCCATTTCGCGCACGACGTCGTCGAAACACGTGGCCGCCGCCCGCCGCGCGCTTCCCGGCCGGCCGATCGGGGGGCTCGTGGTGAAGCCGGACGAGCGCACGCTCCAGCGGCTCGCGCGGCTCGACCTCGATTTCGTGGTGGAGGCGTGGCGCCCCGCGGACCCGGCGTCCGAGGCCGTGCTCGCGCACCTGCGGGCTGCGCGGCGCGGGCCGCGGCGGCGGGACGGCGGTCCGGCGGCGACGCAGACGTCGGCGCGGCGGCTCGCGATCCTCACCGACGTGGTGAAGACCGCCAACTCGATCCTCGAGCCGCGCAAGGTGATCGAGCTGGTGGTCGAGAAGATCCGCCAGCTGATCCCGTCCGAGGCGTGGTCGCTGCTGATGGTGGACGAGGAGAAGCAGGAGCTGGTGTTCGAGGCGGCGCTCGGCGCCAAGGGGCGCGAGGTGACGGCGATCCGCCCGAAGCTCGGCGAGGGTGTCGCGGGCTGGGTGGCCGAGACCGGCAAGCCCGCGATCGTCAACGACGCCGCGCGCGACCCGCGCTTCGCGCCGCACGTCGACGCCAAGACCTCCTTCGAGACGCGTTCGATCCTTTGCGCGCCGCTCGTCTCGCGCGGCCGCACCATCGGTGTGCTCGAGATCCTCAACAAGAAGGGCGGCCCCTTCACCAAGACCGACCTCGAGCTGGTGCTGACGCTCGTCGAGCCGTGCGCGATCGCGATCGAGAACGCGATCCTGTTCCAGCGCACCGAGCAGCTCACCATCACCGACGACCTGACGCGGCTCTTCAACTCGCGCTATCTGAACCTCTACCTGGGCCGCGAGATCAAGCGCTGCAAGCGCCACGGCATCCCGCTCTCGGTGATCTTCCTCGACCTCGACGGCTTCAAGGGGATCAACGACCAGTACGGCCACTTGGCCGGGTCCGGCACGCTCACCGAGGTGGGCGGCATCCTGGCGCTGGGCGTGCGCGAGTCGGACATCCTGGCCCGCTACGGGGGTGACGAGTTCGTTGTTGTTCTGCCGGAGACGCCCGCCTCGGGTGCATTGGTGATCGCCGAGCGCCTGCGGCGGGCGGTCGAGGAGCACCGCTTCCTCGAGCCGCAGGGGATCGCCGCGCGCATCTCGGCGTCCTTCGGAATCGCGACCTATCCCGACCACGCGCTGTCGCCCGAGGGCCTGATCCAGAAGGCCGACCAGGCGATGTACCGCGTCAAGGAGAAGGACAAGAACGGTATCGAGGTGGCGGTCTAGCCGGGATCGTCCCCCTTTCATGGAGAGAAGGACCGCGGTCTCATGAATCTTCGTTCCCTCGTCAACCTGAGCTTCCTGTCGGACGACCTCGCGATCGACCTCGGAACCGTGAACACGCTCGTCTACGCGAAGGGCAGGGGCATCGTGGTGTCCGAGCCCTCGATCGTGGCGGTGAACCGCGTCACCGGCAAGGTCGAGGCGGTGGGCCGCGACGCCAAGGAGATGCTGGGCCGGACGCCCGGCAACATCGTGGCGATCCGCCCGATGAAGGACGGTGTCATCGCCGACTTCGAGATTACCGAGAAGATGCTCAGCCATTTCATCCACCGCGCGCACAACCGCTCGACGCTGGTGCGCCCGCGGATCGTGATCGGGATTCCCTCCGAGGTGACCCAGGTCGAGAAGCGCGCGGTGAAGGACTCGGCGCTCAAGGCCAAGGCCTCCGAGGTCTACCTGGTCGACCAGGCGATGGCGGCGGCGATCGGCGCCGGGCTGCCGATCACCGAGCCCTCGGGCAACATGGTGGTCGACATCGGCGGCGGCACCACGGACGTCGCCGTGATCTCGCTCGCCGGCATCGTCTACTCGAAGTCGGTGCGCGTGGCGGGCAACGAGATGGACGAGGCGCTGATCCAGTACATCAAGAAGAAGTACAACCTGCTGGTCGGCGAGCGCAGTGCCGAGCAGATCAAGTTCGAGATCGGCAGCGCCTTCCCGCTCGACGAGCCGATGACGATGGAGATCAAGGGCCGCGACCTGATCGAGGGCATCCCCAAGACGCTGACCGTCACCGACGCCGAGATCCGCGAGGCGCTCCAGGAGCCGGTGTCGATCATCGTGAACGCGGTGCGCGTGGCGCTCGAGCGCACGCCGCCCGAGCTCTGCGCCGACATCGTGGACCGCGGCATCGTGCTGACCGGCGGCGGCTCGCTGCTGCGCAATCTCGACCGGCTGCTGCGCGAGGAGACGGGGCTCCCGGTCTCGGTCGCCGAGGACCCGCTGAGCTCCGTCGTGCTCGGCACCGGCAAGATGCTCTCGGACTTCGACCTGCTGCGGAAGATCAGCCTGGACTAGCACGGTGGCCACAGCCGCTCCCGCACGCCGGCGCCGGTTCCTGCTGGGAGGCCTCGTGCTCGCGCACCTGACCGCGATCAGCCACCAGGTGGACGGCGGCACCGGTGTCTCGCTGCTGCAGCGCGGGCTGCTGAGCGTCCTCGCGCCGTTGCAGAGCGGCGTCGGCGTGACGCTCGGTGGCGCCGCCGAGCTGTGGCGCGGCTGGGCGTTCCATCGCGAGACCTATGCGGACAACCGGCGCTTGCGCGAGCGCGTGCGCGCGCTCGAGACCGAGCTGCAGCTCAGCGCCTTCGAGGCCCAGGAAGCGGTGCGCCTGCGCGAGCTCTTGGCGCTTCAGCAGACGCTCCCGCTCGACACGCTGGCCGCGCAGGTGGTCGGCCGGGACGGCGTGCCGTGGTTCCGGAGCCTGATGCTCGACAAGGGGGAGCAGGACGGCGTCCGGCTCGACGCCGCCGTGATCAGCGCCACCGGTGTCGTGGGCCGCGTGATCGCGGTCGGTCCGCGTGCGGCACGCGTCCAGGTTCTGCTCGATCGGGACAGCGGCTCGGCCGCGATCGTCGAGCGCAGCCGGGTGAGCGGCGTCGTCTCCGGCCAGGTCTCGGGCCCCGACGCGGGGAGCGAGGACCTCCAGCTCAAGTACGTCTCGGAGCGGGCCGACGTCGCGGTGGGCGACGTCGTCGTCACGTCGGGACTCGACCGCATCTACCCCAAGGGCCTGGCGATCGGCCGGGTGCGCTTCGTGGGCGAGGCCACGGGACTGTTCCGCGAGATCCGCGTGGAGCCCTCCGCCCGCTTCGAGCGCCTCGAGAAGGTGCTGGTGGTGCGCCAGCTACCCGCACCCCTCGAGACGACGAGGTCGGTCGAGTGAGCCGCGCGCTGTGGACGGCGCTGGCGCTCGCCGGGGCGGTGCTGGTCGAGACCGCCCTGGCGCACCTCGTCGCTTCGCCCGGCCGTTACCTCGATCCGTTCCTGCTGGTGGTGGTCTACTGCGCGGTCGTGTTCGGCGAGACGCACGGCATGCTCGCCGGGGCCGCCGCGGGCTGGGTCCAGGACGCGATCTTCGGCGGGCGCGTGCTCGGGCTCTCGGGACTCACCAAGCTGCTGGTGGGCTTCGCGGTCGGCATCGTCGCCGGGCGCTTCCTGATCGCGACCCCGGCGGCGCGGGCGCTCGTGGTGCTGCTCGCCACGCTGGCGGATGCGCTGCTCTTGCGGTGGCTGGCTTCGGTGTTCTCGATCGAGGCGCTCTGGCTGCCGCCTTTGGCGCTCGCCACCCGCGCCACGCTCAGCGCGCTCGCCGGCGGGCTGCTATTCGCGCTCGTCGACCGCAGGCTCTCGAGGTCTCTGCCGTGACGAAAGCGGGGGGCCGCGCGTGAGGATCTACGAGGACCTGCGGCTGGTTCAGTCGCGGCTCGCCGCGCTGCAGGCCGTGGTGGTGCTGCTGGTGGCGGGGCTCATGGTGCAGTTCTGGAACCTGCAGGTGGTGCGGGCGCGCCACTTCCGCGAACAGGCGGAGCACAACCGCTCCCGGCTCGTGACGCTCGCGGCACCTCGCGGGACGCTCGTCGACCGGAACGGGCAGCTGCTGGTCGGCAACCGGCCCTCGTTCAACGTGGTGCTGGTGCCGGAGCACGCGGAGAACCTGGATCGCGTCGTCTCGCGGCTCGCGGCGGCGCTCGGCATGGGCGAAGCGGCGATCCGCGAGCGGCTGGCGCGCCGCCAGCCCTACCGTCCGGTGGTGGTGAAGAACGACGCGACGCTCGCCGACATCGCCGTGCTCGACGCGCGCCGACTGGAGCTGCCGGAGGTGAGCGTCGAGGTCGTGCCGCTGCGCTCGTACCCGCTCGCCGCCGCCGCCGCGCACGCGCTCGGCCGGGTCGGCGAGATTAGCGAGCGCCAGCTGTTGCTCGCCGAGTTCAAGGGCCTCCTGCCGGGGGCGCTCGTCGGCCAGGCCGGGATCGAGTCGCGCTACAACCGCGAGCTGATGGGCAAGGACGGCTTCCGCCGCGTGATCGTGAACAGCCGCGGGCTGGAGGTGGCCGAGGCCGCGCGCGAGCCCCCGAGCGACGGCCCCAACCTCACGCTCAGCATCGACGTGTCGCTACAGGCCGCGATGGAAGCGGCCTTCGCGGGACGCTCGGGCTCCGCGGTCGCGCTCGATCCCGAGACGGGCGAGATCCTGGCGATGACCTCGACGCCCGCCTACGACCCGAACCAGTTCACGACCGGCATCGAGCCGGCCCGCTGGGCGAGCCTCGCGAGCGATCCGAACACGCCTTTGATGAACCGCGTGATCCAGGGCACTTACGCCCCGGGCAGCACGTTCAAGGTGATCGCGGCGACCGCGGCGCTCGAGGAAGGCGTGATCACCCCCGGCACCAGCTTCTACTGCCCGGGACAGCTGAGCGTCTACAACACCGTCTTCCGCTGCAACACGCCCGGCGGGCACGGAGTCGTGGACCTGCGCCGCGCGATCTCCGCGTCGTGCAACGTGTATTTCTACCAGGTCGGGATCCGCCTCGAGATCGGCCGGCTCTCGAAATGGGCGAAGCTCATGGGGCTCGGCGCGCCCACGGGTGTCGACCTGCCGTTCGAGGCGAGCGGGCTGATGCCGAGCGCCGAGTGGAAGCTGCGCGTGCTGAAGACTCCCTGGTACGCGGGCGAGACGGTGTCGGTCGCGATCGGCCAGGGCCAGGTGAGCGCGACGCCGATCCAGATGGCCCGCGTCGCCGCGTTCATCGCCAACGGCGGCCGCCTGCTGCGGCCCCACTTCGCGCGGCAGGCCAAGGTACCGGAGCTGCCGCCGATCGTGCGTCCCGAGACGATCGCGGCCGTCAGGGAAGGCATGTGCGGCGTGGTGGCGGCGGGCACGGGCTGGCGCGCGCGGCTCGCGGGCGTCCTTGTCTGCGGCAAGACGGGCTCCGCGCAGGTGGTGGCCCGCGCCCGGCTGGAGAAGACGCCCGCGGCCCATGAGCTACAGCCCCACGGCTGGTTCGTCGCCTTCGCTCCCGCCGATCGGCCGCGAATCGCACTGGCCGTGCTGGTCGAGCACGGACGCAGCGGCGGCGAATCCGCGGCACCGGTGGCCCGCCGCATCCTGGCGCACTACTTCGGCCTCGAGCGCGCGGATCCGCCCGCCGAGGCCGCGCGCGCGGACATTTCGGACACGGAGGACTGAGCGTGCTGGGTGTGGGCACCGGCATCGACCGGCGGCTCGTGTACAACGTGGACTGGGTGCTGCTCGGGGCGACGCTGTTCCTGTCGCTGCTGGGCGTGGCCATGGTCTACTCCGCCACCTACGCCGGGCAGAAGCCCGAGCTCTACCTGAAGCAGCTCGCGCTCGTCGCGGTGGGGCTCGCGGGCATGACGCTCGCGGCGGCGCTCGACTACCGGCGCCTCGCCGACCGCGCCGTGCTGCTCTACGTGCTGTCGGTCGTGGCGCTCCTGTACGTGCTGCGTTTCGCGCCCGTGATCGCCGGGACGCGCCGCTGGATCGTGAGCTTTGGCTTCCAGCTGCAGCCGTCCGAGCTGGTCAAGCTCGCGGCCGCGGTGTTCGTGGCCAAGCTGTTCTCCGAGTTCCGCCAGGAGTCGCTCGGCCTGCGCGACGTGGCGCTGCCCGGCGCGGCAGTGGGGTTGCTCGCGCTCTTGATCGCCCGCGAGCCCGACCTCGGCGCCGCGGCCTGCCTGGTGCCGCTGTTCCTGGCGGTCGCGTTCCTGGCGGGTCTGCGCATGCGCGCGGTGCTCGGGCTCGCCGCGGTGCTGCTGCTCTCGGCCGGTCTCGCCTGGCCCTTCCTCAAGGACTACCAGAAGACCCGCATCTACACCTTCCTCGACCCCTCGCTCGACCCGCGCGGCGCCGGCTACCAGAAGATCCAGTCCCAGATCGCGGTCGGCTCGGGGGGCCTGCTGGGCCGCGGCTTCCGCGAAGGCAGCCAGGCGCAGCTCGGATATCTGCCCGCGCGCCACACCGACTTCATTTTCTCGGTGCTCGCCGAGGAGCTGGGCTTCGTCGGCGTGTTCGTGGCGCTTTCGCTCTACCTGCTGGTGCTCTGGCGGATGCTCGAGACGGCGCGGCTCGCGCGCGACCGGCTCGGCGCTTTCCTGGTGGCCGGCATCAGCGCGACCTTCGCGTTCCAGGTCGTGTACAATGTCGGGATGGTGGCGGGGCTCGTGCCCGTGAAGGGGCTCCCGCTGCCGCTCATGAGCTACGGCGGGTCCTCGATCGTCGCGTCGCTCATGGGCATCGGCCTCGTCCTCAGCGTCCGCATGCGGCGCTTCGCGAACTGAAGTTGACGAGCGACGGGCGCTCCTCCGAAGCGGCGACCGCAAGCCGCAGCCGCTCCTGAATGGCCAGAGATCTGATCGTCAGCAGCAATCCCCGCGAGACGCGGGTCGCGCTCCTCGAGGACGGCGTCGTCGCGGAGCTGTTCCTCGAGCGCGAGGCGCACCGCGGCATCGTCGGCAGCATCTACAAGGGCAAGGTCACGCGCGTGCTGCCGGGCATGCAGTCCGCGTTCGTGGACCTGGGCCTCGAGCGCGACGCGTTCCTGCACGCCGCCGACGTGTTCGAGGAGCTGCCCGAGAACGAGCTCAGCGCCGACGAGATTGACGCGGCGCGCAGCGCGCCGATCGAGGAGCGGCTCCACGAGGGCGAGGAGCTCGTGGTGCAGGTGCTGAAGGAACCGATGGGCACAAAGGGCGCCCGCATCACTTCGCACGTGTCGCTGCCCGGTCGCTACCTGGTGCTGATGCCGACCGTCGAGCACGTCGGGGTCTCGCGCAGGATCACGGACGACGAGGAGCGCCGCCGGCTCAAGACCGTGCTCAAGGAGTTCCGTCAGGAGCGCGGCGGCGGCGGGCTGATCGCGCGCACGGCCGGCCAGGGCCGCGAGGCCGAGGCGTTCCTGCGCGACGGGCGCTACTTGGCACGCACCTGGGACGAGGTGCGCGCGCTCGCCGCGCGCCAGCGCGCCCCGGTGCTGCTCTACCGCGAGCCGTCGCTCGTCGAACGGCTGCTGCGCGACCTGCTCTCCGACGACGTGGCGGCGATCCGGCTCGACAGCGAGCGCGAGTTCCAGCGCACGCTCGAGCTCGTTAAGGCGCTCGAGCCGGCGCTCGCTCCGCGCGTGCGGCTGCACAACGGCGCGGGCGGGATCATGGAGGAGCACGGCGTCTCGGCCGAGATCGAGCGGGCGCTGCGCTCGAAGGTCTGGCTTCCGAGCGGCGGCTACATCGTGATCAACCAGACCGAGGCGCTGGTCGCGATCGACGTGAACACGGGCCGCTTCGTCGGCAAGAACCAGCTCGAGGAGACGCTGCTCAAGGCCAACCTCGACGCCGTGCGCGAGATCGTGCGGCAGATCCGGCTCAGGGACCTCGGCGGGATCATCGTGGTCGATTTCATCGACATGGAAGAGCGCAAGAGCCGCCGCGAGGTGCTGCGCGTGCTCGAACAGGAGCTGCGGCGCGACCGCTCGCCGACGAAGCTGCTCTCGGTCAACGAGTTCGGTCTCGTGATCCTGACGCGCAAGCGCGTCAAGCAATCCCTCGACAAGCTGCTGCTTTCGCCCTGCCCCTATTGCTCGGGCAGCGGGCAGGTCAAGAGTGTCGCGACCGTCTGCTCCGAGATCTACGACGAGGTGCGCAAGCTGGCCCCGGACATGAAGGACCAGAGGCTCGTGCTCCGCGTGAACCCCGAGGTGGCCAGAGCACTCGAGGGCGACGAGCTGCCGGTGCTCAAGAGCCTCTCGGCCCTCACCGGCGGTGAGCTCACGGTGCAGGCCGACGCCCTGTTGCACCTCGAGCAGTTCGACGTGGTGGCCGTGTGAGCGAGGCCGCGCGCGACCCAGCACTCGAGGCTTTCGTGGAGGCGATCGAGGCTCTGTTCCGGGCGCGGCGTGGCCGAGAGCACGTGCTCGCCCCGCGCGACTTCGCGCTCGCGCGGGGTTTTTACGAGGCCGCTGTGCCGCTCGCGGCGGTGCTGGTGGCGATCGATGCGGCGTTCGACCGCGATCCCGCCACAGCCAGCCTCGCCCCCTGCCGCCGCCGGGTCGAGGAGCTCGCCCCCCCCGGGTCCGGCCGGGCCGGCCGCGACAGCGAGCGGGCAAGCCTGCCCGAGGTGAGCGAGCGGCTCGACGCGTTGCGCGAGCGGCTGCTGGAGCTGCCCGGCCGCGCCGTGGCCCTGCCGCTCGCCGAGCTCGCCGAGCTCGCCGACCTCGTGGCCGTGGCCTCGCGCCCCAACTGGGACTACCTGCGTGAGCGGCTGCGCCGGCTCGACGAGCTCGTCGGGTCGGCCGCGGGCGAGGCCCTGTCGCAGGAACAGGCCGCGGCGCTCCGCAGCGAGACCGAGCGCGCGGCGGAGCGCCACCGCGGGCGCGTCGACGAGCGCGCGCTTCAGGAGGCGACCTCGCGGCTGTTCCGCCAGCGGGCGAGAGAGACGCTGCGCCTGCCGCGCGTCGGAGTCGAGTGAAGGCCGTAATGTGACATGTCGACGCGGCCGCCCACGAAGCGGACGCCCTCCGACCGCAGGCGGCGCCGCTGCAGCACGCCGGACGGGCGGCCGTCGAGCGAGATGCGGCCGAGAGCCCCCACCACGCGGTGCCAGGGCACCGCGGCCGCACGCCGGCCGATCCCGCGCAGCGCCCAGCCGACCGCGCGCGCCCCGCGCGGGACCCCGAGCATCGCCGCCACCTGCCCGTAGGTGGCGACCCGCCCCCGCGGAATCTGGCGGACGACGTCGTAGACCCGCTCGAAGAATCCGGGGTCCGCGTCGTTCACCGAGCCGGGGGCGGCTTGCTGGGCGGGGGCGGCGGCGGAGTCACCTTCTCGGGCGCCGCCTGCGGCGTCGTGGTGATCTCGTCGTCGCCCGTCGCGGCGGGCTGCGCGGCCGCTGGGGCGGAGACGGGCGGCGGCTGGGCCGCGGGCTCGGGCCCTCCCGGTGAGAGCGGTTCGAGCGCCTCGCGCAAGCTGCCCTCGGGGATCGGCCCGGTGAGCTGGAGCGGCACCTCGCGAACGCGGAGCTCCACCACCGAGCTCTTTCTGAGCTCGGCCACGTACTCGTCGTACGCCTTGTCGAAGCGGGACATCATCACGCGGTCGCGTACGCGGTCTTTCACGGTGTCGAAGGGCGTCGTGCTTCCGGTGGTCTTGGCCAACACCCGGATCACCCGGTAGCCGCCCTCGACCGGCAGCGGGTCCGACACCGAGCCCACGGGGAGCTCGAAGGCCACCTTCTCGAGCGCCGGGTTGAGGTCGCCCTGCGCCAGCTGCCCGAGGTCGCCCCCGTTCGCGCGCGAAGGCGCCGTCGAGTACGCCCGTGCGAGCGCCTCGAAGGCCTCGCCCGCGCGCGCTTTCGCCACGACCTCGCGCGCCACCGCGAGCCCGCCCTTCTCCTGGGCGATCAGGACCTCCTGCAGGCTGACCGTGGCCGGCTTGGTGAACTCGGTCGCCTTCAGCCGCTCGTACTCCGCGCGCACGTCCGCATCGCTCGCCTCGATCTTGGGCTGGACGTCGCGCTGCATCACGATCCGGCGCAGCACGCCACGCTCGATGTTCTGGCGAAGCTCCGCGAGTGTCAGGCCCTCGCGCGCCAGCGCCTCCTGCATCTGCTCGTCCGAGGCGATCTTGTTCTCCTTCTTGATGCCCTCGATCGCCTCGTCGATCCAGGCCGCGGGCGCGCGGATCCCGGCGTCCTCGGCCTTCTGAAGGATCAGGATCTCGTCGATCGCGTCCTGCAGGATGCGGGCGTTGTTCTGGCGCAGGAACGCAGAGACGCCGGCGGGGTCGACGCGCGCCCCCTGCGCCGCCGCGATCTGCCGCGATTGGAACGCGGAGAGCGTGATGATCTGGCCGTTCACCTTGGCCACGACACGTTCGATCGTCTCCGCGCGCGAGGCGCACGGCACGAGCGCGAGGCTAGGAAGCAGGAATGCGAAGAGCCGCCGCATGGTTCACCCTCGACCGGGCCATCACCCCCGCCACGAACGCGCGTTCGGCCTCGGAACGCCGCCGTCGCGCGAGGCGCTCTTCGATCTCGTCGCGCGCCTCCTCGAACGACTGCGCGCTCGCGGCCTGGCGGGAATCGACCCTCAGCACATGATACCCGAGTGGAGACTGGACCGGGTCGCTGGTGGCGCCCTCGGCGAGGGCGAAGGCGAACGTCTCCAGCTCCGCCGGAAGCTGGCCTCGCTCGAAGACGCCCATGTAACCACCCGCTTCGGCCTCCGGGCCCTTCGACTCGCTGCGCGCGATGCTGTCGAAAGCCTTCGGGTTCCTGGCGAGCCGCCGCTTGACGTCGCGCGCTTCGTTGAGCGTACCGACCAGGACCTGGTGCAGCGCCAGCCGCTCGGGCCGCGCCAGCTCGGCTTCGTGCCGGCCGTAGTACTCGCGGATCTCGGCCTCGCTCGGCGCGGGCGTCTTCACCTCGCGCGCGACGAGCCGCGCCACGGCGCGCCGCTCCTCGTCGGACGAGGCGCCCGGGGCCAGCAGGCCGCGCGCACCCGCCTCGATCACGAGCGCGCGCTCCTCCAGGAACGACTCGAGCAGCCCCGCGCGCGCGGCCGGCTCGAGCGGGGCCTCGCCACGGGCCTCGACGCCCGCCAGGTACTTCGTGAACTCGCTGCGCCGAACCTCGGAGCCGTCCAGTCTGAGGATCACGGGGTCGCGCCCCTCGCAGCTCGTGAAGAGAGCGCAGCCAGCCGCGAGCAGGAGCCCGGACGTCCGCCTGGAGCGGCGCATGAGGGAATCATGCCACGGCGCGGACGCGGCCCAGCAGGGCCTCGAGCGCTTCGAGCGGCCCTTCGCCGGCTGTCGGCCAGCGCAGGCCCTCGGGAAGCAGCCGGGAGCCGCTGCGCTCGCCGCTGATCCGCACGAGCGTTTCGGTGCTTACGGGCGTTCGCGGATCGAAACGCACCTGGAGCGCCCCGGCCACGGCGTCGACCTGCGCGACCCCGTGCGCCTCGGCGCGCACGCGGAGCTCCGCGTAGCGCAACAGGCCCTCCACCTCGGGCGGGAGCGGGCCGTAGCGGTCGCGGAGCTCCGCGCGGAGCGCCGTGAGCTCCGGCTCCTGGCGTAGCTGGCTCACGCGCTTGTAGACCTGTAGCCGCTGGTGCGTCTCCGGAACGTAGCCCGGCGGGATGCGCATCTCGACCCCGAGGTGCAGCGCCGCCCGCGGCAGCTCGCGCGACGGCTCGCCGCGCAGTTCGAGGATCGCCTGCTCGAGCAGCTTCACGTAGAGATCGAGCCCGACCGCCTGGATATGGCCGCTCTGCTGCCCGCCCAGCAGGTTCCCGGCTCCCCGCAGCTCCAGGTCGAGCGCCGCGATCCGGAAGCCGGCGCCGAGGTCCGAGAACTCGCGGATCGCGGCCAGGCGCTTCCTGGCGACCTCGGAGAGCAGCGTGTCGGGCGGCACCAGCAGGTAGGCGAACGCGCGCCGGTCGGAGCGTCCCACGCGCCCGCGCAGCTGATAAAGCTGCGCGAGGCCGTAGCGGTCGGCGCGGTTCACGACGAGCGTGTTCGCGCGCGGGATGTCGAGGCCGTTCTCGACGATCGTGGTCGCGACCAGTACGTCCGCGCGGCCCTCGACGAAGGCCAGCATCACCCGCTCGAGCTCGGCCTCGGGCATCTGGCCGTGGCCCACCACGACGCGCGCCTCGGGAACCAGCCGGGTGACCAGGTTCGCGAGCGACACGATCGACTCGACCCGGTTGTGCACGAAGAAGACCTGGCCTTCGCGCGCCAGCTCCTGGCGGATCGCGGCCGCGATCGTGTCGGTCGAGAACTTCACGACCATGGTCTGGATCGCCAGACGGTCGCGTGGGGGGGTCTCGATCACCGACATGTCGCGGATACCGGACAGGCCCATCTGGAGCGTGCGCGGGATCGGGGTCGCCGAGAGCGTCAGGCAATCGACGCTGGTCTTGAGCTGCTTCAGCTTCTCCTTGGCGGCGACCCCGAAGCGCTGCTCCTCGTCCACCACCAGCAGGCCGAGGTCGCGGAACACCACGTCCTTGGAGAGGATGCGGTGCGTGCCGATCAGCACGTCGACCCCGCCCGACGCGGCCCGCGCGAGCACGGTGCTTATCTCCCTCGGCGTGCGGAAGCGCGAGATCATCTCGACCTGGACCGGGAACGGCGCGAAGCGCTTGCGGAAGGTCTTCCAGTGCTGGAACGCGAGCACCGTGGTGGGCGCCAGCAGCGCGACCTGCTTGCCGTCGAGCACCGCGCGCATCGCCGCGCGCATCGCGACCTCGGTCTTGCCGTAGCCGACGTCGCCGCACACCAGGCGGTCCATCGGCACGGGCGCCGCCATGTCGGCGGCCACCTCGAGGATCGCCTGCGCCTGGTCGGGCGTCTCGTCGTACTCGAAGGCGGCCTCGAACTCGCGCTGCCAGGGGCTCTCGCCCGTGAACGCGTGGCCCGCGCGCGCCTTGCGCTCCGCGTAGAGCTTGAGCAACTCCTGGGCCATGTCGCGCATGGCCTTCTTCACGCGGGTCTTGGTCTTCTCCCACGCGCCGCTGCCGAGCCGGTCGACCTGCGGGCGCGCGCCCTCGCTCGCCCCGTACTTCTGGATGCGGTCGAACGCCTCGACCGGGACCTTGAGCTTGTCGCCCGCCTGGTAGCCGAGCACCATCAGCTCGCGCGCGGTCCCGCCGAGCTCGAGCGTCTCGAGGCCCAGGAAACGGCCGATGCCGTGCTCCTCGTGCACCACGAGGTCGCCGACCTTGAGGTCGCGGAAGTCGGAGAGGAAGGAGCGTAGCCCGCGCCGGCGGCCTCGAGCGTGCAGGTGCACCTCTTCCGGGAACACGTCCCCGTCGGCCAGCACCAGAAGACCCGCCTCCGGGACCTCGAAGCCCCGAGACAGAGCGCCCACCCGGGTGAGGATCCGCGTCCCCTCGCCGACGGGAAGGCCCTCCTCGCGCAAGATGTCGGCCAGGCGGTCCGCGCGGCCCGGGTTGCCGAGGAAGACCACGGCCGTGGCCGCGGTGCGGCCGAGATCGGCCGCGAGGCGGCGCACGTCGCCTGCGTAGCTGGGTGCCGGGCGCGCGGCGACGTGGACTTCGCCCTCGCTAGCGACCTCGCGCACGGCCACCACCGGCGCTCCGGCCAGGTACCGTTCGAGTGCCTCTGGCGTCACGAGCGCTTCGCTCACCTCCGGCAGGAGTCCTTCGCTGCGACGGGCGCGGTCCTCGAGCGAGCGCGCGAAGAGTCCCTCCGCCTCCTGCCGCACGGCTTCCGGCTCGACGAGCGCTATCGGCCCGGGCGGCAGGTGCTGCCACGGCGGAACCGTCGCCCCCGGCACGAGCGGCAACAGATCGACGAGCCCCTCCGGGGCGAGCCCGCGCTCGAGCGCGTCCAGGAAGGGCCGTAGCTCGCGCCGGCCCGTGAAGCGCCGCGTCAGGATCTCGGGAAGCGCCGACAGCACCGACCGCGTGGCGAAGAGATCGGCGAGCGGGAGCGTCTCGAAGGCAAGCACCGCAGCCGTCGCGCGCTGCGTGTCGGGATCGAACCGGCGCAGGCTCTCCACGTTCTCGCCGAAGAACTCGATCCGGACCGGCTCCTCCGCGTCCGAGGGGAAGACATCGAGAATGCCACCGCGGCGCGCCATCTGTCCGGGCGCCGTGACCGGGTCCTCGCGCGCATAGCCGCCCTCGTCGAGCGCCTCGAGCAGGATCTCGGGCGTCATCTCGTCCCCCACGCGCAGGCGCAGGACACGCGTCGCGAGGAGGGGCGGCGCGAGGCTTGGGCGCAGCAGTCCGGAAGGCGAGCAGACGACGGCGCGGGCGCTCTTCGCCTTGTGGAGCGTGGCCGCGCGCCGCGCTTGAGCGCCTTCATGTCGTGGCAGGCCCCGGAACGGCGGCGGTCCCGGCGCCGGCAGCGAAAGCACGGCGCCCTCGAGCCCGGCGGCGATGGCGAGCGTGCGGAGGTCCTCCGCGGTTTCCTCGATGTCGCGCTCGCGTGGCAGCAGCACCAGGAGCGGCGCCTCGGCGAGCAGCAGCGGCAGGAAGGCGCGCAGCGGCCCCGAGAGGCCGCTCAACTCGGCGCGGCGCGGAGCGTCGAGTTGCCGGCGGGCCGCTTGCGCGGCGGGGAGCTCCGCGAGGGGAGCGAGCCAGGCGGGCAGACTCACGGCCGGCGGATACGCTCGAGAATCGCCGAGGTCGAACGGCCCGGGACGATCGGCACCCGGACCACGCGCCCGCCGCCCTTCTCGACCTCCGCGCGACCGACGATCGCGTCTTCGGCCCAGTCGGCGCCCTTCACCAGCACGTCGGGTGCGAGCGCCCGCACCACCTCGATCGGCGTCTCCTCGTCGTAGACGACCACGCGCTCGACGCTCTCCAGCGCGGCGAGCGCTTCGGCGCGCTCGGCCTGCGGGACGAGTGGCCGGCCGTCGCCCTTGAGACGCCGGACCGACGCGTCGGAGTTGATCGCGACGACCAGCAGGTCACCCTCGCGGCGCGCCGCCTCGAGGAGCGCGACGTGCCCCGGGTGCAGGATGTCGAAGCAGCCGTTGGTGAGCACGACGCGGCGGCCAGCGGCCCGCCAGGCACGGCGCTTTCTCACGAGATCGTCGAGCGAGGCGGCGTGTGCGTGTCCGGCATCGATCATGGGTTCAGCATACCGCCGGCGTGGGTAGGGCGGGTTGAGCCTGAAAGAACCGCGAGAAAGGAACGAAGGAGAGACGAAACGGAAGGGGACGGACAGGAAACGGATGGGAAAGACTGATGGCAAGACGCTGCGGACCGGCTTGAGGGGGGCTGAGCGCCCCCCTTACCCCCGCTGGCGAGGCTGAGCGCCCCTCGTGTCCCCTTGTTCGATCTCCAGCTCCGGGCGCTCCGGTGGAGGCTCGAGCTCGGCGCCGCCGCTGAACGACCAGCGGTGCTGCGGGCGGTAGATCCCCACGTCCTTGACGCGGCTCTTGACGCGGAACGAGTGCAGCCCGCGCAGGTAGTCGTAGGGCGTGCCGTCACGCTTGTGCGCGGCCAGGTCGACGAGATAGGTCCCCTCGACGAGGCGGAGCCCCTCGAGCGTCAGCCGCACCTCGGCCTCGCCCGCGAGCCGGCGCGCGGCGAAGTCCTCGATCTCGGTGTTGGTCCCGTAGACGCAGGTGCCGTCGGCCGCGAAGAGGCCGATGCCGAAAACGAAATCGCTGACCGGCGCGGCCGCGCACACCGAGAGCGATAGCGTCAGCGTCTCGCCCGGAACGAACACGTGGCGCTCGCGCCCGCGCGCGTCGAGGAGGCGGACCGTCCGGATCTCCACCTCGCGCCCGCCCCAGCGGCCGGCCCGGTAGCCGCCCGGGGCGCCTTCGTCCGCGGGGGCATCGGACGCGGGCGCGGCTTCGGCCTGGGCGCTCAGAGAGGCCGCGCGCGAGCGCAACAGCGCCTCCTCGCCGCCGGCCACGTAGGTCAGGTACTCGTCCACCACGCGCTTCGCCTCGCCCCGGCCCCGGGTGCGGCCGTGGCAGAGCCAGAGAACCTCGTCGCACATCTTCTCCACGAGCCCGAGGCTGTGCGTCACGAACAGGATGGTCTTGCCGCGGCGGCGGAGTTCCGCGATCTTGTCGAGGCACTTGCGCGTGAAGGCCTCGTCGCCCACCGCCAGCACCTCGTCGATCAGCAGCACGTCGGGGTCGACGTGGATCGCGACCGCGAAGCCGAGCCGCATGTACATCCCGGAGGAGTACGTCTTCACCGGCGCGTCGATGAAGTCCCGTAGCTCCGCGAAGTCCACGATCGCGTCGTACGAGCGTTCGAGCTCCTTCTTGGACAGCCCGAGCATCATCGCGTTGATCGCCACGTTCTCGCGGCCCGAGATCTCGGGGTGGAAGCCGGCGCCGAGCTCGATCAGCGCCGAGACCCGGCCCTGCACGCGCAGGCTGCCGCGGGTCGGCCGGGTGATGCCGGCGACCAGCTTCAGGAGCGTCGACTTGCCGGAGCCGTTCTCGCCGATCACCGCGAAGGTCGAACCCTGGGGCACCTCGAACGAAACGTCCTCGAGCGCCGTAAAGGTCTCCTCCGGCCGAAGGCCAGCGAGCACGCTGCCGGTGAGGAGGGCGCTCTTGAGCGTACGCAGCTGGTTCTTGTGCGCGAAGCGCCGATACAGCTTCGTCACGCCCTGCGCCACGATCACGGGCTTCGTCACACCTCCTCCGGCAGCGTGTCGCGCAGGCGGTCGAACAGGAAGGCGCCGGCCGCGAAGGCCAGCATCCCGACCAAGAGCGCCAGGAACAGTCCGCGCCAGTGGTCGACGTGGCCGTGGAACAGCATCTGCTGGTAGGTCACGATCACGTGTGTCATCGGGTTGAGGCGCAGCGCCTGCCGCAGCGGCGTGCCCTCGGCGATCGCCGCGTAGCTGTAGATCACGGGTGTCGCGAAGAACCACAGGTGCAGAGCGTGGTGGAGGATGTTCTGGATGTCGCGGAAGTGCACGGTGAGCGCCGAAAGGAAGAGCGCCATCCCCAGCGTGAGCACGAGCTGCACCAGGATCGGCAGCGGCAGCAGCAGGGCGGTCCACGCGAGCCGGCCTTGCCACGCCAGGAACAGCAGCAGGATCGGCAGCCCGAGCAGGAAGTGGGCGAGGTTGGCGAGCACGCAAACGGTCGGAAGCACCTCGGCCGGGAACAGCACCTTCTTGATCAGGTTGGCGCTCGCGAGCAGCACCCCGGCCGACTCCGCGAGCGAGGCCTGGAACCAGGTCCAGGGCAGGATGCCGCAGAACAGGAACAGGAAGAAGGGCTGGATGTCCGGCTGGCGGTTCGGCAGGATCACGGTGAAGACGAGCGTGTAGGTGAGCAGCAGCAGCAGTGGGTTGACGAAGCTCCAGAGGAAGCCCAGCACGCTGCCGCGGTAGCGGGCCTTGAGCTCGCGCGTGACCAGGCTCTCCACGAGGGCCCGATAGCGGACGAGCATCGTGATCGCAGAGGTCATGCGCGGAGCGCGGGGCCAAGGGCGCCGCTCAGGCCCCGCCCCGCTCCTTGCGGGCGACGGCGAGCCGTGTGACTGCGCGAACGTACGCCAGGTGGGCCTCGCCGTAGCCCGCCTCGTCCCGCACCCGCTTCAGCCGCTCGCCCGCGCGCTTCAGCGCCTCCTCCGCGCGTCCGACGTCGATGTCGCTCGCGCGCTCGCCGATGTCGGCGAGCACGCTGACCCGGTCGGGCATCACCTCGCACCAGCCCGAGAAGCAGCTGAGCCGGTGCCAGACGCCCTGCCGGAGGTACGAGAGCTCGCCCATCCCGAGCGTCGCCAGCATCGGGGTGTGCCCGGGGCGCACTCCGAAGTAGCCCAGCTCGCCGGGCGCCACGATCTCGTCGACCGGCTCGCGCAGCAGCAGGCCTTCGGGGGTCACGATCTCGAGCTCGAGCGACGACGGCAGCGCCATCGCGGGCCTAGCCCTGCAGCGCCTTCGCCTGCTCGTGCACGTCCTCGATGGCGCCGGCCATGAAGAACGCCTGCTCGGGCAGGTCGTCGAGCTCGCCGTCCACGATCATCTTGAAGCTGCGCACGCTCTCCTT
>Ga0247727_10005400_pt1 | contig 25967 bp, 22 predicted proteins | sample WisWelCaveWW1625_FD_202498 | JGI IMG/M metagenome (GOLD analysis project Ga0247727, IMG submission 202498) | Biofilm microbial communities from Wishing Well Cave, Virginia, United States - WW16-25 | ecosystem: Environmental > Aquatic > Deep subsurface > Groundwater > Cave microbial mat | place...
GCGCCTAGGCCTTCGCCGGAGCCTTCGCCGGCTCCTTCGCCTCTTGCTCGCCAGCCTGGGCGAGAAGGTCCTCGGCGAGCTGCCGCTTCTCTTTCGAGTCCAGCTTCTTGATCTCGTTCTCCACGGCCCGGCGGTTGTACGACTGGTTCCAGTAGTCCAGGGACTCGAAACCGAGGAGCACGGCCTTGCCGACGAACTGGCGCAACACCTCGTTCGTCGGGCCCATCACCCAACCGGCTTTCGCGTCGCGCACGTAGCGCTCGAGCTCCATGTCGCGCTTGTAGCCCGAGCCGCCGCAAGCGTGGAGCATCTTGTCCACCACGTGGGCGGTGTTCTTCGCGGCCTCGAATTTGATCTGCCACGCCCAGTGCAGGAAATTCCCTCGGGCGAGCTCGCCGGGCCCCGGGTTGACGGTGTTGTTGCTCGTCGCCTGGTCCATGGCCTGTGCTACCGACAACACGAACAGGCGGCAGGCGTTCGTGTCGATGACCGCCTCTCCTACGTAGTCCTGGATCGTGGGGTAGTCCGCTACCCGCAGGCCGACGTCGACGTGCTTCTTGCGGGTCGTGTGTCGCTTGGCGATGTCGATCGCGCCGAGCGCCAGCCCGTTCCAGACGCTGGACGACCCGATGAGGAACCACGGATCGACGGACTCGTCGTTCGAGGTTGCGCCGTCGCCGGTGGGTCCGACGATCTGTTCACCCGGGATCTCGACGTTCTCGATCTCGATCGGGCCGGACTGGTTGCCGCGAAGGCCGAGCGCGTCCCAGAGGGACGGATGGGACTTCACGTGCTCGCCGTCGACGACGAAGACCGAGAGGTCGTCGTAGCCGCTGAAGTCCGGGCTGGTGGTCTGCACGACGTAGAAATCGGCGAAGCCACCGGAGGTCGTCCAGGAGGCTTTCTTGCGAACCTTGAAGCCGCCGTTCGACCGCTCCGCGCCGGAGGAGATCGGATACCAGAAGTGCGACCCGGTCTCCGGGTCCGAGTATGAGAGCGTTCCGATCTTGCCCGAGTTGAGCGGCCGGATGTACTTGTCGATCAGCGCCGGCGTGGCGCGAAGCATGATCGCGTTCACGGCACCGATGTGCATCACGTAACACATCGCGGTGGACGCGCACCCGTAGCGGGCGAGCGTCTCGCAGACCATCGAGTACGCCACGTGGTTCTCGCCCAGCCCGCCGTGCTCCTCAGGAACGGTAAGGGCCAGGAATCCGTGCTCGCCGATCAGCTCGAGGTTCCGCCGAGGAAACATCAGCTCGTCATCGAACCGCTTGGCGTTGTCGCGGAGCTCCTTCTCGCAGAGCTCGATCAGTGTCGCACGTAGCTCCTTCTGGCGGTCGGTGTAGACCCAGTCAGGGTCCCACTCGTAGCCCAAGCCCCAGAATGGCTCCCCGCCCCACATCTTCTCGGTCATCTGGCTCCTCCCGGTGCGATCGCGCATCTCATGCTAGGCCCGGTGCCCCTGGGGGGCAACGCCGGGTGCCACGCCTGGGTACGGAAAGGGGCGGCGAACCGCCCCCCTTCCCGCGTGGCGTGGTTGGAGCTAAACGGACGGCGCCTCCTCCCGGAGCAGCGCCATCTGCGTCTCGTTCGGCATCGTGGGCACGTTCGTGTCGCGGAACGTGATCTTGGCCTTGTCCTCGACTGCACGCCGGTAGAAGAACAGCAGCACCGAGAGCACCAGGATGCCGACCCCGATGTAGAAGGGGATGCCGCTGAACTCGTAGAAACCAACGAACGCCGCCAGCTCGCCCTGCGACACGCCCCAGATGACCAGCATCAGGTTGAAGAGGGCGAGGACTCCGGCGACCGGAAGCCATCCGGCGCCCACCTTGATCGGTCGCGGCCAGTTTGGCCGGTCCCGTCGAAGCAGCAGGAATCCCGTCAGCGCGAGCACGTGAGCGAACACGTAACCGATGTTCGACAGGTAGAGGATCGCGAGGTTGTTGGCGCCGAGCAGCAGGATGAACGCCGTGTTCACGACCATGTCGACCGTCATGCCGCGAGCGGGCACGTGGTACCTGTTCAGGTGATAGAGCCACTTGATCGTCATGTCATCGCGCGCGATGCCGTACAGGGCCCGCGCGCCGTCGGCGGTCGCGGTGTTCATCGACAGGATCAGGCTCGCGATCAGGGAGAGGATGGCGATCCCACCGATGCCTTCGCCGACCACGGTCTTAAACGCCGCGACGTAGTAGGCGCCGGAGTTGCCGGTGGGACCCACCACGCCCCCAAGACCGAGCGGCAGCAAGACGTACACGAGGAGCGAGAACGTTGCGGCTGAACGAAGGGCCATCGCGGTGTCGCGCTTGGTGTCGTGGTACTCGGGCGCGAAGCTCGCGCAGACCTCGATCCCGTAGGCGGACCAGCACATGATGAACAGCCACATCAGGGAGAGCTCGAACGTGCTGAAGTCCGACTTCAGCACGTCTTCGTAGGTGATGTTCGCGCTGGACCAGTCGCCCGTGAGGTACGGGACGATGATGAAGATCGTGAGCGGGACCATCAGCAGCACACCGGTGACGTACCCGACCGCCAAGGAGGGCTTGACGCCGAAGATATTAAAAGCCCAAACCAGGATGACCAGCCCGATGCCGATGATCTGTGCGAGACCGAAGGTCGCCTCGCCGAACGCGGTGTAGTAGACCTCGTCGGCGGAGTTCGGGAACCATTCGGCGACGATCAGGGACCCGGTCAGGTTGCCGAACAACGCCAGGACCACCGACCAGCCGATCCAGTATCCGAACGCTGCGATCGGGCCGAACAGGTTGAAGCGACTGCGCCAACCCTCGTGCGCGTAGAGCGAGATGCCGCCGGGCTTGTCGGGGAACATCGCCGCGGTCTCGGAGTAGATCCAGTTCTGGAGCAATCCCACGACCGCGGAGATCCCCCAGAGCACGACCGAGCCGAGCGCGCCCACCGTGGCGAGCGTGAATCCCAAGGACGCGATCAGGAACCCCGGGTTGCACAGAGCGATGACGAACCCGTCCCACCAATGGAGCGACTTGAGGAGTTGGCGCTCCTCTACGGTCGCTTCAGCCACGCGACACCTCCCTCGACGAGGACCCCCCTGGGGTGCCTGGGCGGTATAGCACGGCCTCATGTCGCATTCAATGGGCACTTCGGACGACGTTCCATCCGCGTGTTCGAGTTCCCGCGCTAGCATCGATGCGTGCCGGGCCCGCTCATCACCGTGAAGTGCGACTGTGGTCAGGTGCAGTACGTCGCCTACCCGGATACCTGGGAATGCCCCGAGTGCCGCCGGCGGTGGAACACGGGCCAGATCCCTAAGGACGAGTACTGGGGCCTCTACAGGGGCATGCGGCGCTACCGGATCCAGGCGATCGCGGTCGCGGTCACGATCGGCGTCGGATTCGCCATCCTCGCAGCGTCACAAGGTCCACGCGTGTTCGGGCTGGCGCCGATCATCATCGGAGCGTGGTTCCTCCTCTACATGCCGAGGCTCCGGCGGAAGGCGCGCATCCAGGCGCGGGCATCCACGCCCAGGTGGGAGCTGCGTCCTGAGTGAGATGCGAACGCGCACCCGCCCCCGCAGCCTCGGAACCGCCGAGACCGTGGGCGCCGGGGGGAGTCCCGTGATGCTGGCGACCCTCGGTGTCCCCTTCGGGGAGGAAGCCGCGGCGTTCGCGGTGGACACCGCTGTGGAGTCCGGCGAGCCGTTGATCGTGGTCAACATCACGCGGCTCGAGCCGCTGTCTCTCTCGGTTCGGCTCGGATACGACGCGCTCGAGGAGTTCACGCCCGAGGTCTCCGAGTCGGTCCGCCGGCCGGTGGAGCTGGCAGCCTCGCTCGGCATCGCGGTGGAACGGCTCCGGGTTCGGAGCCCCCGCCCGATCACGGCGCTCCTTCAGCTGGTTGCGGAGAGACGTCCCGGGTTGCTCGTGTTTGGGCCGGAGCGAAACCGGCTCTCCCGGCGCGTCTATGGACGAGCGGTCGCCGCGCTGCAGGAGCGCGCCTCATGCCTCGTGTGGGCGGCCCCGGAGAGCGCCTGATCATCGGCGATGCGGCCGATGTCCACTCGAACCGGGTCGGGTAACGTACGGCCGTTCTCTCTGGGGGAGTGACGCCGGCTTGACATTCCTGATCGACTGCCCGAACTGCGGGCCGCGGGAGGCGCTCGAGTTCGCCTACGGTGGTGAAACGACGCGCCGGGCGGGCCCGGACTCCTCCGATCGCGAGCTTACCGCCTACCTCTACTTCAGGGCCAACGTGAACGGCTGGCAGACGGAGTGGTGGCTCCACCGGGACGGCTGTCGCCGTTGGTTCCTGGCGGAACGGCATACGACGACGAACGAGGTGCGTCGCACGTTCTGGCCCGCCGACCGTGAGGTCACGTCGGCGTGATGGCAACGGCGAGGTTGCCCGATCGGCCGGGCGAGGCGATCGACCGCACGCAGCGGCTGTCCTTCCGGTTCGATCGCAGGACGATCGAGGCGTACGAAGGCGACACGGTCGGGTCGGCGCTTGCGGCGGCCGGCGTGACGATCACCGCCCGCTCGTTCAAGTACCACCGGCCGCGTGGGCTGCTCTGCATGACGGGCTCGTGCCCGAACTGCCTGATGCAGATCGACGACATCCCCAACGTACGCGCGTGCACCGAGCCCGTCCGCGATGGGATGAAGGTCGAACGTCAGAACGCGTGGCCGTCGGTGGACCGCGACATCCACGGATGGCTGAACACCTTCTCGTTCATGATGCCGCCGGGCTTCTACTACAAGATCTTCCACCGGCCGCGGTGGGCCTGGCCGCTGGTCGAGCCCTTCATCCGGTCGAAGGCCGGTCTGGGAAAGGTGCCGCACTCGGAAGACCACGAACCGCGTGAGGTGGTGAACCTCCACTGCGACGTGCTGGTGATCGGCGCGGGGGGCGCCGGCCTCGCGGCCGCGTTGGAGGCGGCGACGGCAGGCGCCGCCACGGTGGTGCTCGAGCAGAGCCGCGAGGCCGGCGGCCACCTGCGAGGGTCGTCCGATCCCGGGGAGGCGGAGTCGCTCGTGGCCGCCGCGCGAGATGCGGGCGCGCGGATCATCGAGGGCGCGCCCGCCTTCGGGGTGTTCGACGGGCCGCTGGTGGCGGCCGCTTCGGAGGACACGCTGTACCGGCTGCGCGCTCGGCACCTGGTGTTCGCAACGGGCGCCGTCGAGCAGATGGCCGTGTTCCCCAACAACGACCTGCCGGGCGTGCTGCTGTCGTCGGCCGTGGACCTGCTGGTCAACCGATACGGGGTGCTGCCGGGGCGTCGGGCGGTCGTGCTGACGTCCTCGGAAGAGGGCTACGTCACCGCTCGCACGCTGGTCGACGCAGGCGCCGAGGTCACGGTCGTGGACCCTCGGCCCTCCGGCCCGGCGGCCGCGGGCTTCACTGTGGTGACCGGCTCGACGATCCTCGCGGCCCGCGGCCGCCGGGCCGTCACCGGTGTCACCGTGGGCGCGCCCGGCGCCGAGATCGGGACCGGCCTGGACTGCGACCTCGTGGTGCTCGCCGGGTTCCAAGCGCCTTCCACCAACCTGCTCGCGATGACGGGTGCGCGCCTAGGGTTCGACGAGCACGCTCAGGCCTTCCTGCCCGAGGAGCTGCCGCCTAACGTTCACGCGGTCGGTGCGGTGGCGGGCGCGCGGTCGACCGAGGCCGCCGTCGCGCAGGGTCGGATCGCCGGCCTCGAGATCGCGGCAGCGCTCGGCCACCGGGTGGATCGGTCCCGGCTCGACGGGCTCCGGGCGGAGGCCGCGGCAGCCGGCGACCCGGTGATCCTGCCGCCGGAGCTGGGGACCGGGGACGGGAAGCAGTTCGCGTGTCTGTGCATGGACGTCACGAACAAGGAGCTGAAGACCGCGGTCGCCGAGGGGTTCGACTCGATGGAGCTCCTGAAGCGCTACACGACCATCACGATGGGACCCTGCCAGGGCAAGGCCTGCATGCTCTCGTCGCAACGCCTCTGCGGCCGCGCGACCGGGCAGACACTCGCCGAGACCAAGCCCACGACCGCCCGCCCACCGTGGACCCCCGTCGAGCTCGGAACCCTTGCCGGCTGGCGCCGGACGCCGCGCAAGGAGACGACGATGCACGATCTGCACGCGGAGGCCGACGCCGAGTTCATGTGGGCCGGCGACTGGCGCCGCCCGCACCACTACGACACGCCCGAGGCCGAGGTCGACGCCGTCCACAACCGGGTCGGCTTGATCGACGTCTCGAGCCTCGGGAAGTTCCGGCTCAAGGGCCCGCAGGCGGTCGACCTGCTGGAGCGTCTCTACCCGAACCGGTTCTCGGACCTGCGCGTGGGCCGGCTCCGGTACGGCGTGATGCTGAACGACGAGGGCGTGATCCTCGACGACGGCACCGTCTTCTGCACCGATGAGGACGACTTCTTCGTCACGGTCACGACCGGGAACACCGCGGCGCTGGAGCGGTGGATGACCTGGTGGAACGCCGATTGGCGCTTCGACGTGCAGATCCTGAACGTGACCGGGGCTTTCGGCGCGGTGAACGTCGCCGGGCCGAAAGCTCGTGACGTGATGCAGCGCCTGACCGACGCGGACGTCTCGCCCGAGGGCTTGCCGTATCTGTCCGGCGTCCGGATCGACGTCGCCGGCGTGCCGGCCCTGGTGCTCCGACTGGGTTTCGTGGGGGAATTGGGCTACGAGATCCACTTCCCATCGATGTACGGCGAGCACGTGTGGAACGCGATCGTGGAGGCCGGTCGCGACCACGGGATCGCGCCGTTCGGCCTGGAGGCGCAGCGGGTCCTGCGCCTGGAGAAGCAGCACATCCTGGTCGGCCAGGACACCGACGCCGAGTCCGACCCCTACGAGGCCGGACTCGGCTGGATGGTGAAGGCGGACAAGCCCGACTTCCTCGGCAAGCGCTCGCTCGAGGACCTGGAGCGAGCAGGGCCAGGGGAGCGGCTGGTCGGTTTCACCGCGCACGGCGACTGGGTGCCGCCGGAGGGAGCCTCGGTCGCGCACGATGGGGTTTGGATCGGGCGCGTGACCTCCGCGCGTCGGAGTGCCGCCGCGGGCTGCATCGTCGGTCTCGCGTGGGTGCCGGCCGGGTGGGCGAACGACGGCACGCCCTTCGAGATCCAGTACGGAGCCAGCCACACGATCGGGACGGTGACCCTGAAGCCCTTCTACGACCCCGAGGGCGCGAGGCTGCGCTCATGAACGCGCCGGTGCGGAGGACCCCGATGGCACGGATGCATGAGCGCCTCGGCGTGACCATCGAGGTCGAGGCCGGCTGGGAGCTCCCGGTTGCATACGCGGACGAGGGTGCCCCCCTGCAGGGGTCGATCGGCCTGGCCGACCTGACGCCGCGCGCGAAGATCGATGTGCGTGGCACTGTGGAAGGCGCCCTGGGCGTTGCCGGGGATGGCTTGATCGCCCGGATCGCGCCCGACTGGGGCCTGGTGCTGGACGCACCCGGCGCCGAGGAGATCCTCCTGCCCAAGCTCGAGCAAGCAGCCAACGCGGGGGCGATGGTGACCGACGCGACTCACCTGTTCGCAGGGTTCGGGCTCGTCGGACCGCGCTTGGACGACGCCCTGGCGCGCCTCACCTCCTGGGATCCGGCGACGCTCCCCGCGGGCAGCGCCACCGGAGCCCCGATCGGCGACGTCCGCGCGATCGTGGCCCGGCGCGACCTCACGTTCGCGATGCTCGAGGTCTACACGGCGGCGGAGTTCGCTCGCTATGCCTGGGAGACGATCTTCGACGTCGTGCAGCGCCTCGGCGGCGGCCCCGTCGGCTGGCGCGCGCTCCGCGCGGCAGGGTGGCGCTGAGCGATGCACCCCATCCGCTACTTCAAGCCCTGGCGGATGTGGCGCCGCCACGAGCTCAAGAAGAGCTACGACGTCGTCATCGTGGGGGGTGGGGCGCACGGCCTGGCGATCGCGTACGAGCTCGCCAAGCGCGGCATCAAGGACGTCGCGGTGCTGGAACGCAGTTACATCGGCGCCGGCGCCTCTGGCCGCAACACCACGATCATCCGCGCGAACTACCGGACCCCCGAAGGCGTGGCGTTCTACAAGGAGTCGCTCCGTCTCTACGAGCAGCTCGCGCAGGAGCTCGACTACAACCTGCTGCTCTCCCAGCAGGGGCACCTGACACTCGCGCACGCCGAGCGAGCGGTGAACGTCGCTCATGAGCGTGCCGAGGTGAACCGGCTGCTCGGCGTCGACTCACGGGTGATCTACCCGGACGAGATCGCGAAGCTCTGCCCGGAGCTCGATCTGTCGGATCATCCTGCCTTCCCGATCATGGCGGCCCTGTACCACCCTCCGGGCGGCGTTATCCGACACGACGCGGTCGTCTGGGCCTACGCTCGCCAGGCCGATCGGATGGGCGTGCACATCCACCAGGGGGTCGACGTCACCGGCATCCACGTCGAGGACGGGCGCGTCGTCGGCGTTCGGACCAACCGGGGCGATATCTCAACGAGCACGGTCGTGTCGGCCGTGGCCGGATGGACCAGCGAGGTCTGCGACATGGCAGGGGTGCAGGTGCCGATTACGACGCACCCCCTGCAGGCGTTCGTGACGGAGCCGTTGAAGCCGTTCCTGCACGTGATCCTGGTCTCGGCGACCCTGCACGTGTACATCTCCCAGACCGACCGCGGAGAGGTGCTGATCGGCTCGGAGATCGAGCCGTACTCGTCGTATTCCCAGAACTCGACGCTGAACTTCCTGGAGGTAACCGCCAACCACTCGCTGGAGCTGCTCCCCATGTTGGGCAAGGTGCGGATGATGCGCGCGTGGGGGGGCCTCTGCGACGTGTCGCCGGACTACTCGCCGATCATGGGGATGACCGAGGTCGAGGGGTTCTTGATCGACGCAGGCTGGGGAACCTACGGCTTCAAGGCGACCCCGATCTGCGGCGTGACGATGGCGGACCTGATCCACACGGGGAGAACGCCGAAGCTCATCGAGCCGTTCGCCGTCCAGCGTTTCTGGGACCGCCGGCTCGTGTCAGAGATCGCCGCCGCCGCGGTGTCCCACTGACTCAGGCGGGTCCGCTTGCCAGCCAGTACTGGTGTCCGCATCGATCAGGAGCGTTCTGCCCGGTGAGCTCCTCCGCCCAGGCGTCTGCCGCCGCGACACCTCCGACCTCGATGGGGCGAGCCTCTCCGCCCACCAACCGGATGGGATCGCCGGTGCTCCCGATGACTCGGCCATCCTCGCTCAGCACCTCGATGGCGTCCCCTGATCGTTTCGCGGAGTAGCCATTTGGCCACATGAGGAGCCAACGTTCGGAGTGTGCCGTCACGAAGAGACACCCGTCCTGTTCGACGAGAGATCCTTCGATGATGGCCAGCGGATGCGGGCCGCCGAGCTCGAAGGTCGGGAAGAAGATCCCCGGCGGCGCGGCAGCCTGTTGTGCACCGCACCCCATCAGGCACACAAGCACGAAGATCGAAGGGTGAACCTTCACGCCTCCGGACGATAATGGTTCCGTGGCCGACACGCTTCGTAGGAACGTCACGCCCGTCAAGGTGATCGCCGTCCATGACCGGGTGCGAACCGAGCGCCCCGACATGCTCGCGACCGAGGAACCCCTCGAGATCCGGGTGGCTGGCCCCGACGGCGCCACCCAGCAGGTCGCCGTGACGATGCGCACGCCGGGGGGCGACTTCGAGCTTGCGGTCGGGTTCCTGTTCACAGAAGGGCTGATTGGCCCGGGTGATGTCAAGCGCGTTGCCTACTGCGACGACATCGAGGATGAGGAGCAGCGGTACAACGTCGTCACCGTGACGCTCGCGCGGCCGTTCGATGCCGAGAAGCTGCGGAGGAACTTCTACGCGACGTCCTCGTGCGGCGTATGCGGCAAGGCGGCCCTGGAGGACATCGAGGTGCGGTGCGAACCGGTCGCTCCTGGCCCGGAGGTGTCGGCAGCGGTGCTGGTGTCACTTCCTGACAGGCTGCGCGAAGCCCAGAAGGTGTTCGAACGGACGGGCGGCTTGCACGCGGCCGGCCTGTTCACGCCCGATTCCGAGCTCGTGACGCTCCGCGAGGATGTGGGACGCCACAATGCCGTGGACAAGGTGATCGGTGAGCGGTTGCTGGTGGGTGGCCTCCCGCTGAGCGGTCATGTCCTGCAGGTGAGCGGCCGGGCGTCGTTCGAGATCGTGCAGAAGGCGGCCGTGGCCGGCCTCCCCATCGTGAGTGCGGTGAGCGCGCCATCGTCGCTGGCCGTCGAGGCCGCGGATCGGTTCGGCATGACGCTCGTGGGGTTCGTCCGCGACGGGCGGCTGAACGTCTACTCGCACCCGGAGCGCATCCCGGCGTGATCAGCCGATGCGAGTGGGCGCCGCTCGGCGATCCGCTGTACCTCGCGTATCACGACGAGGAATGGGGAGTGCCGGTGCACGACGACAGTCGCCTGTTCGAGATGCTCACGCTCGAGGGGGCGCAGGCCGGCTTGTCATGGGCCACGATCCTGAAGAAGCGCGAGGGGTACCGGCGCGCGTTCGTCGGTTTCGATCCCGCGAAGGTGGCGCGGTTCACGCCGGCGAAGGTCGAGCGCCTCCTCCAAGACCCGACCATCGTGAGGAATCGCCTGAAGGTGGAGTCTGCGGTTGCGAACGCTCACGCCGTGCTCGCTCTCCATCGGGAGCTGGGTTCGCTCGACGCCTACCTCTGGACGTTCGTCGATGGAGCGCCGAAGGTGAACAGGTTCCGAAGGCTGTACGACCTGCCTGCTGCGACGCCTGAGTCGACGGCGATGTCGAAGGACCTCAAGCGCCGTGGCTTCCGGTTCGTTGGCCCGACGGTCTGCTACGCCTTCATGCAGGCATGCGGCCTGGTGAACGACCACGTTGTGAACTGCTTCCGCCACATCGAAGTGGGGGGGCAACATCTTCGGGCTCGGGGGGCCGACGTAGGATAGAAGTGTCCGGAAGACGCCGGACTGAAAGGAGCGACGTCGATGCCGAAGAGGCTCACCCGGCTCACCGAGCCGATGGTCCGCGACAACGGCGAACTGCGCACAGCCACCTGGGACGAGGCCCTCGATCGGGCCGCCGCGGGGCTGCAGCGCGCCGTCGAGCGGAACCCGGGTTGGGGAACGGGGATCTTCAGCTGCTCCAAGGCCACCAACGAGATGAACTTCGTCGCTCAGAAGTTCTCTCGCCAGGTCCTGGGCAGCAACAACATCGACAGCTGTAACCGCACCTGACACGCGCCGAGCGTGGTCGGTCTGGCCACGGTATTCGGCGCCGGAGGCGGCACCAGCTCATACGAGGAGGCGGCGAACGCCGACCTCATGCTGCTGTGGGGCTCGAATGCCCGGGCGGCACACCCCATCTTCTTCCACCACGTCCTGAAGGGGATCCGCAACGGCATGCGTCTGATCGTCGTCGACCCGCGCCGCACGGAGTCCGCCGAGTGGGGCGACCTGTGGCTCGGGATCGACGTCGGCACCGACATCGCCCTTTCGAACACGATGGCGCGGGAGATCATCGTCAACGACCTCCACCACCGCGAGTTCATCCAGGGCGGCACGACGGGGTTCGAGGAGTACCGCGAGTCGGTCATGGACTGGACGGTCGAGCGCGGCGAGGCCGTGACGGGCGTGCCGGCCGAGGTCATCCGCGAGGTGGCGCATGCCTACGCAAAGGCCGAAAAGGCCATGATCTGCTGGACCCTCGGCATCACCGAGCACCACAACGCGGTCGACAACGTTCTATGCCTGATCAACCTGGGCTTGCTGACCGGCCATGTGGGAACGTACGGCTCCGGTCTCAACCCGCTGCGGGGGCAGAACAACGTCCAGGGCGGCGGCGATATGGGCGCGATCCCGAACAAGCTGCCCGGGTTCCAAGACATCGAGAAGGACGCGGCCGCGCGGGCCAGATTCGAGGCGGCCTGGGATGCCCCGATCATGCCGAAGAATGGCTGGCACCTGACGGACATGTTCGCGGCTATGGAGCGCGGTGAGCTCACGGCCGTGTACGTGATCGGGGAGAACCCGGCGTCCTCCGAAGCCGACGTGCAGCACGCGCGGCACCTGCTGGAGGGCCTCGACACGCTGATCGTGCAGGACCTGGTGATGACCCGGACCGCCGAGATGGCCGATGTGGTCCTCCCAGCCTCGAACGCGGCGTTCGAATCGGAGGGAACCGTCACGAACTCCGAGCGGCGGGTGCAGCGCGTGCGCAAGGCCCTCGACCCACCGGGCGATGCGAAGGACGACATCTGGATCATCGCGGAGCTGGCCAAGCGCCTCGGGCACGATTGGGGCGAGGTCACGGGCGCGAGCGCCTGGGAGGAGCTGCGAACGCTCTCACCGATGCACGCCGGCATGAGCTGGGAGCGGATCGAGGAGCTGGGTGGGATCCAGTGGCCGTGCTTCGACGAGTCGCACCCCGGCACGCAGTTCCTGCACGCGAGGCTCTGGGAGTTCGACGACCCCGAGAAGCAGGGGACCAAGGCGCCGTTCAGCGTGGTGATCGACGATCCGCCGGTGGACCGGCTGGACGACGAGTACCCCTTGCGGCTGACGACCGGACGACGGCTCGACTCGTACAACACGGGTGTGCAGACCGCCGGGTATACGTCGCCGCTCCGGCGGGAGGAGACGATCGACGTCTCGCCCGAGGATGTCGAGAAGCTCGGGCTCGATGAGGGTGAGGTCGTGCGGATCTCGTCGCGGCGGGGGAGCGTCGAGGCGCCAGTACGCATGGATCCGGGACTTCGTCCGGGGCTCGTGTTCATGACCCTGCACTTCCCCGACCAGGTCGACACGAACGTTCTGACGATCGAGGCCACCGACCCCAAGTCGGGAACGGCGGAGTTCAAGGCCACGGCGGTACGGATCGACAAGCTCCAGGTACCCGTTGGAGGCGGCGAGTAGTTGGACCTCCACCTGATGGAGGCTGCTCCCACGGAAGGAGAGCGCGCCGCCGTCGACGAGGTGCTCGGGCCTCCCGAGTCGGGTTGGTCGGGCGGCGAACGTACGGCGGTGGATGCGCGCGTGGCGCGCGCGACGCCCGACCGGCGGCATCTGCTCCTGCCGGCCCTGCACGCGCTGCAGGCCTCGGCCGGCTGGATCAGCGAGGGCGGGCTCAATTATGTGTGCGAACGTCTGCCGGTGCCGCCGGCCGAGGCCTACGGCGTCGCGACCTTCTACGCGATGTTCAGCGTGGAGTCGCGCCCGAAGATGGTGGTCCATGTCTGCGACGACATCGCCTGCCGTGTCGGTGGTGCGAAGGATCTGATCGACGCACTCGAAGGGGGGGCTGGCCCTGAGGGAACATCACCCACGGGGGCCTCGACGTGGCATCGCAGCCCATGCCTCGGCATGTGCGAACGTGCCCCCGTGGCGTTCCTGCAGCAGGTCGACGAGGTTCTAGCGCCTGCCCCGAGCGCGCCTCTCGTCGAGCTCATCAACGATCGCCCGGCCTCGTTCGACATCGACGTGCCATCGTCAGCGCCGCAAACCCAGGACGGGAGGTCGGACCTTCACCTGTTGCGGCGGATAGGCGATGTCGACCCGACATCGCTCGAGGCCTACCGGGCGAGCGCCGGGTACGAGGCACTCGCGAGGGCGATCGAGCTCGGCCCCCAAGGAGTCGTCCAAGAGATCACCGACGCCAAGCTCCTCGGTCGGGGTGGAGCCGCGTTCCCGATGGGGGTGAAATGGAAGGCCGTGGCCGAGCAACCGGTCACGCCCCGATACGTGATCGCGAACGCCGACGAATCCGAGCCGGGCACGTTCAAGGACCGGGTCGTGATGGAGCAAGATCCGTTCGCCCTCGTCGAGGCCCTGACGATCGCGGCGTGTGCGACCGGTTCGGAGCAGGGCTTCATCTACATCCGCGGGGAGTACCCGCTTGCAACAACGCGGTTGGAGGGCGCGATCGCGGGGGCGCGGGCCGCCGGGCTCCTCGGCGACGACGTGATGGGAGCCGGGTTCCGGTTCGACATCGATCTGCGGCGCGGGGCGGGCGCCTACATCTGCGGCGAGGAGACCTCGCTGTTCAACTCGCTGGAGGGCAAGCGCGGGGAGCCCCGGAACAAGCCGCCGTTCCCCGTGACCCACGGCCTGTTCGGCAAGCCGACGGCGATCAACAACGTGGAGACGCTGATCAACGTGTTGGAGGTCCTTCGGATCGGCGCGGCCGAGTACTCGAGGATCGGGACTCCGGACTCCACGGGTCCGAGGCTCTTCTGCCTCTCCGGGCACGTCGAGCGTCCCGGCGTCTACGAGCACGAGCACGGCATCACCCTGCGAGAAGTGATCGATGCTGCCGGGGGTGTGCGGAGCAGCAAGCCGATCAAGGCCGTCCTCCTTGGGGGCGCCGCCGGCGGGTTCGTCGGGCCGGACGAGCTCGATATCCGGATGACGTTCGAAGACGCCCGAGCCGGCGGCTACACGCTCGGCTCCGGCGTGGTGATGGTCTTCGATGAGGACACCGACCTGGTGGACATCTGCCTGCGGATCGCGCGGTTCTTCCGCGACGAGAGCTGTGGGCAGTGCGTACCGTGCCGTGTCGGCACGGTACGCCAGGAGGAGGCCCTGCACCGACTGGTGCAGGGCCGCACCCTCGGCTCCCGCGAGGACGAGTTCGCGTTGCTCGGCGATGTGGCGCAGGTCATGCGCGATGCGTCGATCTGCGGACTGGGGCAAACGGCCGCCAACGCCGTGCAGTCGGCGATCTCAAAGCTCGGTGTGTTCGCGAACGGGAAGGGGCGTAGGTGAGCGTCGTTCACCTGGACATGCCGCGGAAGCTGATCGACGTGGAGGTCGACGGGGCCCAGGTTCGGGTGCCCGACGGCGCCACGATCCTCGACGCCTGTCGTGCCCAGGGGATCGACACCCCGACGATGTGCTACGCCGACAACCTGACGCCGGTGAACGCGTGCCGGGTGTGCATGGTGGAGGTGGAAGGCGCACGAGTCCTAGTGCCCGCCTGCTCCCGCACGGTCGAGGACGGGATGAAGGTGCGTACCGACACCGAGCGAGTGCGACTATCCCGCAAGCTGGTCATGGAGTTCTTGGACTCGAGCGTCGACACCTCGCTCGCCAGCGCCGACTGGCACAGATGGACCAGCGAGTACGGGGCGGAACCCGATCGGTACGGCCGGCGGATGGACCCGTTGCCCGCCGACGCTCGGGATGCCCGCGGCCCGGGCCATCACCACGAGCCGGAGGAGCCCACCGTCGCCGAGGGCGTCTCCCAACCGGTCAAGGTCGACAACGAGCTCTACGTGCGCGACTACTCCAAGTGCGTGCTCTGCTACAAGTGCGTCGAGGCCTGCGGGGTTGACGCCCAGAACACGTTCGCGATCGCCGTCGCCGGCCGGGGCTTCGACGCCCGGATCTCCACCGAATACGCGATCGGCCTGGACGAGTCGGCCTGCGTGTACTGCGGCAACTGCATCGGCGTGTGTCCGACCGGCGCGCTGATGTTCTCGTCTGAGCACGACATGCGCGAGGCAGGGACCTGGGACGAGGCCGAGCAAACGGTCACGAACACGATCTGCCCGTATTGCGGGGTGGGCTGCGAGCTCGAGGTCCATGTCCAGGAGAACGAGATCGTGAAGGTGACCTCTCCGGCCGACCACTCCGTGACGAGCGGACATCTGTGCATCAAGGGCCGGTTCGGCTTCCAGTACGTGCAGTCCCGGAAGCCGGACGACCGCCAGTAGTCTGACCCAGACTACATCCCGGGAGGCCGACCGCCGGAGGTCCGGATGCGCGCCTTGACAGAACGTTGAAGGCGCGGATCGGCGTGTGGTGTACTTGGCCGGTCGCTGCCCGGCGGCACCATCTCTAGCGATGAAGGGCGGGAACGCGCTTGCAGCTCGACGAACGGTTCCAAGATGCGGCCGAGAAGCACAAGGACTCGGTAACGAGGTTCCTGGCCGATCTGGTCGAGCGGCCGAGCCTCTCGCGCGACGAGAACGCGGTGGCCCAGCGGATCGGCGAGGAGATGCAAGCCGTCGGGTTCGACGAGGTGATCGTCGACGGGTTCGGCAGCGCGATCGGGCGCATCGGCAACGGTCCCGTGCACATCGTGCTGGACTCCCACATCGACGTGGTCGACACGGGCGATCTGTCGCTCTGGAAGTCCGACCCTTTCAAAGCCAGGATCGAGCACGGGATCCTGTACGGACGGGGCGCATCGGACAACAAGGCCGCCATCGCCTCGATGGTGTATGGCGTCCGAACCATGAAGGACCTCGGCATCGAGCCGGACGGCTACACCCTGTGGGTCGTGGGCACGGTGCAGGAGGAGGACTGCGACGGGCTCGCGCTCGAGCACATCCTGACGAACACCATCCCCAGCGCCGAGGTCGTGGTCCTGGGCGAGGCCACGAACCTCCAGGTGTACCGTGGCCACCGCGGACGGGCGGAGTTCGCGATCCACACGAGGGGGAGGGCCGCCCACGCGTCGGCGCCGGAGCGCGGGGTGAACGCGATTTACCGCATGGCGCCGATCGCGGCGGAGATCGAGGAGCTGAACGAGCGCCTGGCCGTCGACGACTTCCTCGGCAAGGGGACGGTGGTCCTGTCGAAGGTCGAATGCCAGACGCCGTCGCTGAACGCCGTGCCGGACGGCTGCACCATCTACCTGGACCGGCGGCTCACGATCGGCGAGTCGGTCGAGTCGGCCCGAGAGGAGCTCGTGGCGCTCCCCGCCGTGCAGGACGGCGATGCCTCGGTGGAGCTCCTGCGCTACGACGGCAAGGCCTACACGGGCCTGACGCTCTCCACCGACAAGTACTTCCCGACCTGGGTGACCCCTGCAGACCATCCTTCCGTGGCGGCGGGGGTCGAGGCGGGGGAGCGCGCGATGGGGCGAACGCCCGACGTCGGTCGTTGGGTTTTCTCCACGAACGGGGTGTCGAGCGCCGGCAAGCTCGGGATCCCCACGATCGGGTTCGGGCCTGCGAACGAGATCCACGCGCACAGCGTCGACGACCAGTGTCCGATCGACGACCTGTGGATCGCGTCGGCCTGGTACGCGGCGTTCCCCGAGCGCTACATGGCGGCCGCCGGCCACAGCTCAGGCTGAGCTCGCGGGGAGAGCCTCCATGCCCGACAGCGAGATCGTCGACCGGGCCGCTTACGAGCGCGCGGTCGAGCGCTTCCGAGCGTCCGGCATCGTGCTCCCCACGTTCGCGGAGCTCGCCGATCCCTCCAAGATCGACGTCCAACGCACGTCCGCGCTCCGGGGTGTCGGGCCCGACGAGCCGGATCGGCGGAACCTCTTCCGGGTGCATTGGTTCAACGACGAAGCCCGGACGGGCCTCGTCAACGTTCCGGAGCACCTGGTGCTCCCACCATCGCTCACCGGCGTGGACGCGACGATCGCGATCGCGCTCGGCGACCGGTTCCCGATGATCGGGGCCCACAAGGTTCTCGCCGCCTACGGCTGCCTCGCGCCGCGTATCGTGACCGGCCGCTTCGACCCGACGGCCAGCAGGGCCGTGTGGCCGTCGACCGGAAACTACTGCCGAGGCGGCGTGGCCATCTCACGGATCATGGGATGCCGTGGGGTCGCGGTCCTTCCTGCTGGGATGAGCCGGGAGCGCTTCGAGTGGCTCGAGGATTGGGTGAGCGAAGGAGCGGACATCATCCGGACGCCCGGGACCGAGAGCAACGTCAAGGAGATCTACGACGAGTGCGCACGCCTCGAGAAGGACCCCGCGAACGAGATCCTCAACCAGTTCTCCGAGTTCGGGAACCACCTCGTGCACTACCTATGCACCGGACGGGCGCTCGACCTCGTGTTCGAGTCGGTCGCGTCCGGAAGGCCGCAGGCGCAGCTCCGCGCGTTCGTGGCGGCGTCCGGATCGGCCGGAACCCTCGGGGCCGGTGATTACCTGAAGGAGCGCCACGGGAGCGCCACCGTCGTGGTCGAGGCGCTCGAGTGCCCGACGCTGCTCCGGAACGGCTTCGGGGAGCACAACATCCAGGGCATCGGAGACAAGCACGTGCCGCTGATCCACAACGTGATGAACACCGACGTGGTCATCGACGTGAGCGATCGGGCGACCGACCACCTGATCGTGCTCTTCAACGACGACGCTGGGCGTGCCTACCTGGCGGACCGAAGGGGCGTGCCGGAGGAGATGGTCGCGGCGTTGGGGTCGCTCGGGATCTCGAGCATCTGCAACGTGCTCGCGGCGATCAAGCTGGCGAAGCACCGCGACTACGGCCCCGACGACGTCATCGTGACCGTGGCGACAGACGGCGCCTCGCTGTACGGCTCGGAGCGCGAGAAGGTGATCGCGAGGGACTTCCCCGAGGGGTTCACGGACGGGTCGGCGGCCGAGGCGTACGCCGAGCACCTGCACGGCGCGAACGACGACGACCTGCTGGATCTGGGGTCCGAGGAGCGCGAGCGGATCTTCAACCTCGGGTACTTCACCTGGGTCGAACAGCAGGGCGTGTCGCTCGAGGACTTCCTCGCCCGCAAGGACCAGGCGTTCTGGCGCGACCTGCGTGACCTGCTGCCCGCGTGGGACCTGCTGATCGAGCGGTTCAACGCGAGGGTGGGGGCGGCGGCGTGACCGCAGCCACCGAGCTGGTGTGCGCCGGATGCGGGCTGCATGTCGCCGACGACGACCCCGCCCCGTTCCGATGTCACGCCGCCGCCCCCGATGACGACATCGACCACGTGGTCGAGCGTCGTTCGAAGCCGGGCCGGGTGAGTGGGCCCGAGGGCGATGACCCGAACCCATCCGTGCGCTACCGCACGCTCATGCACGCCTACCACGTCGCGCGTGAGGGCGGGCTGAGCGACGACGAGTACGTCGGACTCGTGCGGGACCTCGATGACCGGATCGCGGGCGTCGACGGGGTCGGCCTGCGGGTGACACAGCTCGTGGACGCCCACCGGCTCGCATCCGAGGTGGGGGTGGCGTCGCTCCGGGTGAAGGATGAGACCGGCAACGTGTCGGGCTCGCACAAGGCCCGGCACCTGATGGGTGTGCTGGTGTGGCTCGAGGTGGCGGAGCGGCTCGCGATCGCGAGCTGCGGGAACGCGGCGCTCGCGGCCGCGGTCCTCGCCCGCGCCGCGGGGCGCCCCCTCGACGTGTTCGTCCCCACCTGGGCGGACCCGGTCGTGGTCTCGCGGCTGAAGGAGCTCGAGGGCGCCGTCACCGTGTGCGAGCGCGCGGAGGGCGTTCCCGGCGACCCCTCGTACCACCGGATGCGGCAGGCCGTGGACGAGGGCGCGATCCCGTTCACGTGTCAGGGGAGCGAGAACGGTCTGGCCGTGGAGGGCGGCCTGACGATCGGGTACGAGATCGTCGACCAGATCGCTGGGGGCGAGCTCGACCACCTCGTGGTCCAGGTCGGGGGCGGGGCCCTAGCGAGCGCCTTGATCCAAGGCCTCAAGGAAGGGGTGACCTTCGGCGCGCTCGGCCGTATGCCCGCGATCCATACGGTGCAGACTCGGGGGGCCGCTCCGCTCGAGCGTGCCTACCGGCTGATCGTCGCCGACGCCGAGGGCCCTGGCGGTGTGACGGGGCTTCGTGAAGCGGCGCTCGAGCGCGCGGCCCGGCACCGGTCCGCGTTCATGTGGCCCTGGGAGTTGGAGCCCCGGAGCGTGGCGCACGGGATCTTGGACGACGAGACCTACGACTGGCTCGCGGTGGTTCGCGGGATGCTCGCGACGGGCGGCGTGCCCGTCGTCGTGTCCGAGGAGGAGCTGGAAGATGCCAACCGACTGGCCCGCGAGATGACCGGGATCGACGTCGACCACTCCGGATCGGCCGGACTTGCCGGCCTACGACAACTCGTTGGCGCCGGCACGATCGGAGTGATGGATCGCGCCGCGGTCCTGTTCACGGGCGCGCGGCGGCCATAGTGACGCAAGAGTGACGGAAGGAGGCAACGGTGCAGACCAACCTGCGAGGGCGCGACTGCATCACGCTGCAGGAGTGGACGAAGGAAGAGATCGACACGGTGATCGAGGTTGCGTTCGAGCTGAAACGCGAGCGTGCGCTCGGCATCGCCCACCCGCTCCTTCGCGACAAGGTGCTCGCCATGCTCTTCTTCTTCTCAAGCACCCGGACGCGAGCATCGTTCGAGGCCGGGATGGCCCAGCTGGGCGGTCACGCCCAGTTCATCGAGAGCCGAACGACCCAGATCGCGCACGGCGACACCGCCAAGGAGATCGGTGAGATCTTGGGGCGCTACAACGACGCCATCGCGATCCGCAACGTGGACTGGCAGGTGGGAAACGCGTACATCCGTGAGGTCGCTGAGGCGAGCCGCGCGCCCGTGTTCAACATGCAGTGCGACGTGTATCACCCCTTCCAGGCGCTGGCCGACCTGATGACGATCATCGAGCGGTTCGGGGATCCGCGCGGCCGGACGATCGCCGTGAGCTGGGCGTACGCCGCGAGCTATCAGAAGCCGATCAGCGTGCCGCAGAGCCTGATCCTGTTGATGCCTCGCTTCGGCGTGAACGTCAAGCTCGTGCACCCTCCGGAGTTCGAGCTGATGCCCGACATCGTTGAGCAGGCGAGGGAGAACGCGCGAGGGACGAAGGCCGGGTTCGACATCATGCACGACTTCGACGAGGGCCTCTCCGGCGTCGACGTCGTCTACGCGAAGAGCTGGGGAGCGCTGCTCTCCACGACGGACGAGGACGAGGGCAAGCGCATCATCGATAAGTACCCGGACTGGATCACCGACGACCGGCGCATGGCGCTCGCGAGCGACGAGGCCGTGTACATGCACCCGCTGCCTGCCGATCGCAACCTCGAGGTCACCGACTCGGTGATCGACGGGCCTCGGTCCATCGTCTTCGACCAAGCCGAGAACCGTCTCCACGGTCAGAAAGCCGTGATGGCTCTGACCATGCGCTGACGCCGGGCCGTCTAGCCCGGATCGTCGCCGCCCTTCGCGTAGTGCGGTATGGCCATCGGGCCCGGCACGTCCGGGGACGGCGGCGGGTCGCCGGCAGGAACCGGTCCGGCCAGCCCAACGAGATCGTCGGGCCGCACGGGGACGCGGTTCAGAGCTCGACCCGTCGCATCGCGAAGCGCGGCGGCGATCGCCGGCGTCGACACGAGCGTCGGCAGCTCCCCAACCCCCTTCACCCCGTACGGGGAGTCGGGATCAGGCTCCTCGATCAGCTCGGACGTGACCGTCGGCATGTCCAAGATCGTGGGGATCAGGTAGTCGGTGAACGACGGGTTCCGGATGCGGCCCTCGTCGATCTGCAGCTCCTCCATCAGAGCCAACCCGAGACCCTGGGCGGTTCCGCCCTCGATCTGCCCCTCGATGGACCGAGGGTTGAGCGCCTTCCCGACGTCCTGCACCGCGTCGATCTGCACCACGCGCACGAGCCCCAGCTCCTCGTCCACCTCGACGACCGCGCGCTCGGCGCCGAAGGCGAGCTGCACGTGCGGCTCGCCCTGCCCGTCTGGGCCGAGCGGCGTGGTAGGCCGGTGATGGTGCACACGGGTCTCGTCGACGGGTTCCCCGAGGAGCTCGGCGAGCTCGATCACCGGCGCGCCGTCCACGACGATCCAACCGGCAGCAAGCTCGGGCGAGTCCCCGAGTGACATGCCGGCCGCGGTGGCTCGTCGGAACACCTCCTCCGCCACGGTGCGACAGGCGAGCTGAACGGCGCCGCCCGTCATGTACGTCTGCCGTGACGCCGACGTGGATCCCGCGGAGCCGATCGAGGTATCGATGGGCGCGATCACGACCTCGTCGACGCCGAGCTCGGTTCGCGCGATCTGCGTGACGATCGTGGTGAGCCCCTGCCCGACCTCGCACGCCGCCGTGTGCACCTCGGCGACCGGCCCGGTCGGGCCGCGCTCGAGTCGGATGCGAGCCTCCGAGGAGTCGTCGAACCCCTCGCTGAACCCGATGTTCTTGAAGCCGAAGGCGACCCCGACGCCCCGGACGAGCCCCTCGCCTCGCGTCACGTTGTTCGCTCCGCCCGGCCGCAGCACCGAGTCGCGGTGCACGGGGGCTGGGTCGTCGGGCGCCGGAAGGGCCCCGATCCGCTCGAGGATCCGCCGGGTCGGAGCGCTGCCGCGCAGCACCTGCCCCGTGGGCATCGCGTCGCCCAGCTCCAGCACGTTCCGTAGACGGACCTCCACGGGATCCATCTCCAACGCGGCGGCCAGCCGGTCCATCTGCCCCTCGTGCGCGAAGCACGCCTGCACTGCCCCGAACCCTCGCATCGCTCCGCACGGCGGGTTGTTCGTGTACACGGCCGTACCCTCGACCAGCACGTTCGGCACGCGGTAGGGGCCCGTCGCGAACGTGCTCGCGTTGCCGATCACGGCCGACGACGACGAGGCGTAAGCGCCTCCGTCGACCACGAGCCTCTCCCGCCACACGACGAGCAGCCCGTCGCGTGTCGCGCCGGTCCGGATCCACATCCTGGCCGGATGGCGGTGCACGTGACCGAAGAACGACTCCTCCCGGCCGTACGACATCTTCACGGGTCGCCCGGTGTGCAGGGCAAGCATGCAGGCGTGGATCTGCATGTGGACGTCCTCGCGGGCCCCGAACGCGCCCCCCACGCCTGCGAGCGTGATCCGGACGCGGTCTTCATCCAATCCCAGGCAGGGCGCGATCTGCTGGCGGTCGACGTGCAGCCATTGCGTCGAGACGTAGAGGTCCACCCCTCCGTCGTCGCCCGGGATCGCCAGGCCTGCCTCAGGCCCGAGCGGCGCCTGGTCCTGCATCCCGGTCTCCCAGTAGCCCTCGACCCAGACCTCGGCTCCCGCGTCGGGGTCTCCGTGGACGACCTTCACGTGTCGGAGCACGTTGCCGTGGTCGTGGATCCGAGGCGCGTCGCCTGCCAGCGCGGCCTCCATGTCCAAGACGGCGTCGAGCGGCTCGTAGTCGACCTGGATACGGCCTGCGGCCCGCCGGGCCAGCTCGGGAGTCTCGGCCGCGACGATCGCGACCGGCTCGCCCACGTAGCGGACCCGATCCCAGGCAAGGACCGGCGTGTCCGAGAACTCCAGCCCACAGGTCCGGCGACCGGGCACATCATCGGCGAGGAGCACCGCGTGCACGCCCGGGCTCGCGACCGCCTCCGCGATCTTGATCCCACGGATGAGAGCGTGCGGGTGGGTGCTGCGCAGCGTGTCACCCCAGAGCATCCCCTCCGCCCAAAGGTCGCTGCCGTAGGCGAACCGCCCCTGCGTCTTGGGAACGCCGTCGATCCGCAGGATGCTCTCGCCCACGCCACCGCGGGTTCGTTCCAGCAGGTCGGGCCTGCTGCTCACCGGTCGCCTCCGGCTGCCAGCCGCACGGCGTCCACGATCTTCGCGTAGCCCGTGCATCGGCAGAGGTTGCCCGACAGCGCCTCGCGGATGGTCGCTTCATCCGGGTCGGGGACCCGGTCGAGCAGGTCAACCACGGCCACGATCAGCCCTGGGGTGCAGAAGCCGCACTGCACCGCTCCCGCGTCCACGAACGCTCGCTGAACCGGATGCGGGGGCCCGTCGGTGTCCGACAGCCCCTCCACGGTCCGAACCTCCCGGCCGTTGCTCTGGGCCGCCAGCACGAGGCACGAACAGACGAGGTCGCCATCGAACCAGACCGAACAAGAGCCGCACTCGCCTTGCTCGCACGCGTTCTTGGAGCCGGGAAGGCTGAGGTGCTCCCGCAGCAGGTAGAGGAGGCTCGATCCGCCCCACACGTCGGACTCGTGCCATGCTCCGTTCACGTTCACCCGAACGAGCATTCAGGCGGCCTCGCGGCGGTCGGCCAGCGCCCAGGTCAGGGCGCGACGAGCGAGCACGCGGCAGGCGTGGCGCCGGTAGGCGGCGGTGCCGCGGACGTCGTCGATCGGCCTCGAGGCCGCCGCGACCCGGTCGGCGAAGCCGTCGAGGTCCTCGGTCTCGAGCGCGGCCGCGGCGTCGTCCCAGGCGCCGACCCTCGCGATCGCCTCGCCGGCGAACACCTCGGCCTCGGGCGCTCGGATCACGGTCGGTGCGACGGAGCCAAGCGCGACCCGGATCTCGCGCCCGTCCTCGTCGAGCTGCAGGCACAGGCCGGCCATCGAGATCACCATCGCGTTCCGGGTCCCGATCTTCGAGAACGAACCGGGACCGCGTGGCGACGTCCATCGGGTCGCGAGGATCAGCTCGTCGGGCTCGAGGGCCGTCCGCTTGACGCCCAGGTGGAACTCGTGCCACGGGAGGGAGCGTCGCCCGCGGGCGCCCACGATCAGCACCTCCGCGTCGTATGCCGCGAGCACGGGCAGCGCATCGCCCGCGGGCGACGCGGTGCCGAGGTTGCCGCCGACGGTGCCGCGGTTGCGGATCTGCGGGGAGCCCACGGTGCGCGAAGCCTGTACGAGGGCGATCTGATCGGGGAGCTCGCGCATGATCCGCGTGTAGCTCACGCCGGCCCCGAGCGTGATCCGACCGTCGTCGCGCTCGATGCCTCGGAGCTCGTCCAGACGGGACACGTCGAGGAGAGCCGCCGGTCGTTGCCGGTCGAAGTTCAACTCGACCAGCACGTCGGTGCCGCCGCAGATCGGGAGCGCCTCGGGTCGATCGGCCTTCATCCCGAGCGCCTCGTTCAGGGAACGAGGGAGAAGGACGTCCACCTATCGATCTCCGCCGAGGCGTTCGCTCACGGGTTCAACAGTATGTCAAGCTCGGGCCCGCCGTCGTGTCGGCGTCGCTCGGCTTGACGGACGGCTCCCGGCCTGCTGCGATGCCCGCGGCCGGCCGAACGAGGAGTCGATGAGTGAGCGTGTGCTGATCCGAGGGGGCATCGTCCTGCCGATGGAGGGCGGCCGGGTCGTGCACGACCCCGGGTCGGTCCTGATCGAGGGTGACCGCATCGCGGCGGTGGGGACGGTCGACGAGCTCGACGTCATCGCCCGTAACGCGGAGGTGGTGGATGCCTCCCAGCATGCGGTGATCCCCGGGCTGCAGAACTGCCACCTCCACTCCGGCCTCCTGCGAGGCACCGCCGAGTCGCTCGCCCTGTTCGAGTGGCTGCACGAATACGTGGATCCGGCGCACAAGGCCCTCACACCCGAGATCGCCGAGACGGCTTCGCTGCACTGCTACACGGAGTCCGTCCGGTTCGGCACGACGTCAGTCATGGACATGTGGCGGTTCATGGAGGGGTCAGCCCGGGCCGCCGAGCGGGTCGGGATCCGCGCGACGCTCGTGCCGTACGTCGCCGACGAGGAGGGGTTCGACTTCTTCGAGTCGATCGAGTCCAACCGGCGGCTGCTCGAGACGCATCGCGAGGCCGCGCAGGGGCGCGTTCGCTCGTGGATCGGGCTCGAACATCTCTTCTATTGCACGCCCGAGGCCTTCCGGGCCGCTGCGGAGCTGGCCGAGGAGTTCGACACCGGGATCCACACGCACTCGTCGGAGACGGTGTGGGAGGTGCAGGAGTCGCTCCGGCGGTTCGGGCGGCGACCGATCGAGGAGTTCTTCAACCGCGGGATCCTCGGACCGCGGACGGTGGTGGCCCACTGCGTATGGCTTGACGATCGGGAGATCAAGCTGCTCGCCGACACGGGCACGAGCGTCGCGCACTGTCCGTGCTCGAACATGAAGATGGCGTCGGGGCCGGCGCGGATCGGGGACATGCGTGCGGCTGGGATCGCGGTCGGTATCGGCTCGGACGGGGAGAAGGAGAACAACAACCTCGACCTCCTGGAGGAGATGAAGTTCGCGTCGCTCCTGCAGAAGGTCTCGACCCTCGACCCCACGGTGGGCGACGCCTGGGACATGTTGGAGATGGCGACGATCGAAGGCGCACGGGCCCTCCGCCTCGACGGCATCACCGGCTCGCTCACGCCCGGGAAGCGCGCCGACGTCGTGACGGTCGACCTGCGGGGTCTACACACGACGCCGGTCCTGCACGGCCGCGACTTCAACGTGGCCGCTCACCTCGTGTTCTCGGCGAGCGGCCACGACGTTCGTGACGTATGGGTGGACGGTCGGCGGCTGGTCGCAGGCGGCTCGGTGCTGACCGTCGACGTCGAGC
>Ga0247727_10005401_pt1 | contig 25964 bp, 19 predicted proteins | sample WisWelCaveWW1625_FD_202498 | JGI IMG/M metagenome (GOLD analysis project Ga0247727, IMG submission 202498) | Biofilm microbial communities from Wishing Well Cave, Virginia, United States - WW16-25 | ecosystem: Environmental > Aquatic > Deep subsurface > Groundwater > Cave microbial mat | place...
AATCGGTTATTCGTTGCACGTATTCCCCACGAACACGCCTACCAGCTACTTTGAGCGGGCAAAAAAGCACAAGGCGATTCAGATCTTGTTTTTGTTTAGGCCAACTCTTTCCGTCGTGCCGCTTATTCCACCTATAAGCAATTACATTGTAGCGGCCCTCTTTTTTACCTATGCCAATATCACATTTAGAGTGACGGATTGCAAATCTTATGAGGAAATAACTTGGCCGGTTTGCATAAAGTTCAAGAACGCAGTGAATGACTCATTAGGCAATGCGTGCAAGGGGACGACTTTATCGATTCATGAAACAGAAACAACAGAAATCATTTGCCGTCGCTTTAGCCTTAGCAATCCGGAAATAAGCATTCAGGAAATCCTGGATAAAGATGATAAGCCATTGGAATTTTCCCAATTTAAAAAGCGCCCCACGCCAGAGAACAACGTTTGGAAATATGAGGTCTGTCTCAAATGAAAAAATCAAAACTAATCCTGTTCCTATCTAATTGCCTTCTGGAGTTTATCTTTGTCATCCCCTGCTTGGCGCAATGCGAGTTCGAGTATTTTCCCGAGCGAATTGTCGATCGTCGAAGCCAATGCATCGACGAAGGAATATCCGAGGCCTTTTTGAGAAATAAAAATGAAATTTGTGATCTTTTAAAAGCATCCAATAAATGGCAAAGGGTCACGGAATTCAAGGAAACGGATATAAACGCTTACAAGAAGAACTTGGGCAATCGGAGCCTGAATACTTTTCCTGTTGTCACGAAGATAAATCATATTGAGAAAGAGAATAAAACGGAAGTAACAATCATCATTCTTGATTTGCAGCATAATCGGCAATTAAAAATCGGCTTTGTGTTTGAAGACTATTTCGTCGAGCAGGCCCTGGTAAAGCGATTTTCGATCAATTTCTTCGTCCTTCTCAAGTCAAAACTGAGCGAAAACACTGTGCCAGAATTACTGGCGCTCTTGGATTTTCAGCCGTTTGATAATTGCGAGATTGCGACGTACACGTCGCACGGCGGCAGCCTTGCTGATTTCGGCATTGATTGCACCACCACTTATTATTGCATGGAAGAACGGATTATTTGGCCCGCCGTCATTAACACGCAAAAGCAAAGCATCACCTTACCTTACGATAATGACGCCATGCGATACTATATCTTCGAGCGAATGATCGGAGACAAAGCCAATCGGATGACGAGCCCGTTGCGAAAGATTATCAAGAACAAAATGCAAGAATGGAAGTTTTTGCCTCTTGCTTTCAATACACGAAAATCCGGCAACGACATATATGTCGAATTTAAGATAAAATATCTGCCAGACCAAAACCAGGCAGCGATTCATTCAAGATTGTTTTACAAGACAACCCTCGAAAACAAAACATATTTCTCGGATCAGGAATTCGCCGCAATTAATCGCGAAGCATTTTTCAAAACGCTCTCCGATGAGCGAATACCTTATATCGAAAATATCCCGGATTATGTGAGTTTACAGAGCCACAGAATAAACGGCATTCTCTATAAAGCCTGGACATTTGATACGGGAAATTTTTTTCAGGAGGTGGATAAGAAGATTGACCGGACGCTCAAATTGCGGCTGGAGGCGTTGGGATTCACTTTTGACAAACAAAAATCCGTTTCCGAACTCATTACCGCTTTTCGAACCGGAGAAAACACGTCACCATCCTTCGACAAATTGGAGTTATATGGGTTTAATTCCGGCCAATGGCAGTTGTCCCGTCTTCTTGAGGCCACTCTCGATGAGCTGCTCAGCAAAACCATTAAAAACAGTTCATTCAGCCAAAGAAAAATTACCGCCATATACGTTATCGGTTACTCGGATGGCGACCCGATTAGGCCCCCTTATCTCGACAACTTCATAAAGGATGCACGGTACTTCTCGTGTCAAGGCGAGGAAAAATACATTTCATTACGTGATCATCATAATTTCAAAGGTAGTTTAATCGGCGCGAAGATAACCGACAACTGCCAGTTATCATTTATGCGGGCCTATAAAGTATCCCGCTATTTGGAGCATGAATTGCAACGCATTCATCTGTTTTATGCCGGCGGCGGAGAAATCAATTATGGCAACAAATACTACAACCGAAAAGTCATCATTCGACTCGTGGGGGAATCCGATGGGGCGCAAAAACTCGATCAATAAGTTATTGTCGTATTTTGAGAATAAAGACTTTTATACGATCAAAGGGTTTTCTTCACTATACAAAGAATATCTTTTATTCGATCCAAGTAAAATACGCGCCTATAATGAGGAGCTTGATCGAAAAGGAGAAAGTATTGATTCGCAACACTTCGAATCAAAAGAAAAATATTTTGCAAGATATCAAGAGCACGAGAAACATGCCAAAAACTTTGTCCAAAAGGCTTCTGAATTATTTGAGCTAAGTTTTGATGATAATTTGTGTCTGGGGGATATCATGGATGAGACTTCTGGTAAAATGTCCCAGCATTTAAGGTATAAAGATTATACCAAGAATGAAATCGATAACTTATTGCGCGAAGTTGAATCTGACCTGAGCGCCAAAGAACCGGAATTAAGGCAATTGCTACAAAGCCAAGGGTATAAAATTGCAAAAAAGTGGCGTGACCGCTCGGAAGTGTTGAAAAGAAATGAGTGTAGACTGTTTGACGACAATTGCTATGATAGAAGAGAGTTGAGTAAAGCGTTAATCGAAATGGATTCTGTTATATCCACTCAGGTCAATGAAATGAGCCAATTCAATAAATCCACCCATAACGGTGTGTTGACGAACTGGCAAGATATCAAAGTCAAAATACGCGAAGGAATTGACGGCTATTTTAGAGACCGAACTAGTAAGGAGAAAGATTTACCCTTTAAAATAGAAGCCTCGATTTTATACGTCAACCGGCTGAAAAGTTTTATGGTTAAATACTTCAGGCTGCCCCATGAAGATTCAGTGGATTATTATATAAGTAAAAAATGTTTAAAAAGCATGCAAAACCTGATAAAGCCGGATCAAAACGAAATTGTGAAAAAAATTTATGCCAAGGTTACATTCCCTCATGTAGATTTAGCTGCAACAAAGTTTCTTACTAAATACTGGCTGACATTCTGGACTGGATTTTTTTATTTGATTCTTTTTGTTTTGGATGCCGTAATTTGGGGAAGCTATGTCTTGAGTCCTATATTAAAAATTTCCGGAATCGACACGCTGGCCTTTCACAACCTTTTTGAATATTTAAGCTCTGGCCGTAAGACGTCCTCTGAATTTGGCCTGATGATGATTTTTCACGCTCTATCATTTGGCATAATATGGGCGCTGCCACGCTTTCCAACGCGGCTCTCTTTTTTTTATAACTTTCTCAAGAGCAATGGTGAAAACAAAGACTTGACATTGGACAAAGTGCAGTATTGGCTGGAGGAAGGCAAGGCGCAAAAACAAAAAAAACTGCTTTCTTCTTTGCTCACTTCCGGAGTATTCACACCCCGGTGGTTCTGGGTGATACCCACATTTTATTACTTATTCATTTCTCTTATCCCTGCACTTTTCATTCACTTTTATACCAAAGACACTGCCGCAGTCCGGTCATGCTTGCTTTCCGGCCTTGTCTTCTGGCCGATCATTCATTTGTTTTATTATATTTATCTCGACACGAGCTTTGTTAAGCAAGAAATTCGTTCTCATATCCAATTGCTTTTTCGCAAACATCTGGGCGAGAACCTGACCAGTGATCAACAAAGAAGAGAGGAACTGACAAATTATCTAAGATCATATCGACCGGAATTCCGCACTGCATTTACCCAAATAAACAACAGCATCGAAAACAACATGATGTCTGTCAATTCAACCTACGAAAAGGCCGAGGAACTGAGAATGGAGCTTGAGGCCTGCCGAAAACTACATGAGGAGGTCAGAGAAGAATCAACGTTTTTCAGCAAAGGCCTGGCGGAATTAAAAACGCGAAGAAAAGAAATCAGGGAAAAAATTGAAATTAATGCTGACAAAATCGACAATATCATCAACATCAACTTTCAGGAGGTCAAAAATGCCTTCAAACGAAAATGACCTTAGAGCTTTTATGATCAACCGCTTGAAATTTGCATTGGTCTTCTTGCCAATTGCAGTGGGTTATCAGTTTATTGGCTGTAACGGCAGTGTTTCCAACGGCGACACACTCATTATCTTAGATCCTTTTAGCTGCAAATGTGTGACAACCAATGGCATAACTTTGCATCCGGATATTGAAAAGATGCTCGAATCTGAATTTGATGCAATGTTCATGGAAAACCAGTTGACGGAGGATAAATTAATCATCAACTTTGGCAACTTACGGGAAGATGACCTGATTGTGGCATTGCCTGATTCGATGCAAGAGATTTTCAGAGGAAGTGAATATCAGCCGGTATACAAGAAATTCAAGAAGAACGTCATCAAAAAAATAACCAAGACGATTACCGATAATAGCAATTATGATTCAAATTATTTTGGCGTATTCGGATATCGGTATTTAAGGTTAAGCGACCCTCAAAACGGAACTAATAATAACAACCTGAAAAGGGTTATTTTGGCTGGCAATCTTGTTGAAAAAGCATTTCACAATATGGCGCTCGAAAGAAGGAATTTTGATCGCATTGATGACGATACGAAAAAAGATTCAGTCAGAGCCGAATTTGACAGCTTAAAAAGTAAATTCGAGACAAAATTTGGAAAGTACAAGTTTCGCAAAGTGGAGATTGAACTTTATATTCTTAAACAGAAGTTGGAGTCTTTAATTTACTCGGACGACATCATCTGGGATTCCTATGACAAGCTGATAGCGGCGTTTTTTATCGAATATGACCTCGATAAAAACGTTTTTTCGAAAACATTTGAGAAGAACTGTTCGCAGAACATTGGTAGCTCGAGTCCAAATTAATTTTAAAAATAAAGCTGAAAAATTAAAACCTATTGGTAATTGCACAATTTATATTTGTGGCTCCACTTTTTGCTTTTTCTTCAACCTTCCATGCCGCCACATTCTTTGAGCTTGCGCAGCAGGAAGCGGCGCTCCGGTTCCGTGCCCGCCAGCGTCAGCGCCTGTTGATAATACGCCGCGGCTTTTTCCGATTCGCCGTTTTGCCTGTGAAAATCCGCCAGCGTCGCCGGCAATAAATAATAGGATTGCATTTGCGGTAGCTTGCCGATTCTCTCCAGCTCTTTGATGCCGGCCTGCGGCCCTGCAATCATCGCCAACGCCACGGCGCGATTCAACGCGACCACCGGTGAGTGATTAATCTCCATCAACCCATCGTAATAGCCGAGAATGCTTTTCCAATCGGTTGCTGCATCATTCGGCGCCACGGCATGGCACGCAGCAATGCCGGCCTGCAAATGATACTCGCTCAACTCTTCGCCGCGCGCGGATTGCTCGAGATGATGCAAACCGCGCTGAATCAACTCGCGATCCCACAACACCCAATTCTGCTCGGCGAGCAAAAGCAAATTGCCTTCGCCATCAACGCGCGCGGGAAGACGGGAAGCCTGCAGCAGCATCAACGCCAGCAGCGCATGCACGTGAGGCCGGTCACCAACGGGATGTTCCACCAGCAACGAAGTCAGACGAATGGCCTCCGCGCACAGCTCGTGGCGGACGAGCTTTTCGCCTTCATGCGCATTATAGCCTTCGTTGAACAGCAGATACAAAACTTCCAATACCGCCGCGAGACGTTTATGCAACACCGCGGCTTGGGGGAGCTCCAGCAAAATATTCTCATCGCGGATTTTGCGTTTGGCCCGCATCAGTCGTTGCGCCATTGTTGCCTCCTCCGCGAGAAAGGCACGGGCAATTTCCGTGACGCTAAAACCGCAAAGCGTTTTCAAAGTGAGCGCAATCTGCACCTCGCGCGGCAAACTGGGATGGCAGCACGTGAACATCATCGCGAGTTGATCGCTTTGTAACTCGTTCGTATCAGACTCGTCCGTGGAACGCATGTCCTGTTCGAGTTGATAAACGATGGCCTCGGCTTTATCGCGAAAAGACGCCTCACGGCGCAGCGTGTCGATGGCGAGATTTTTTGCCGTTTGCAAAATCCAGCCGCCCGGATTTTGCGGCACGCCGTGAAAGGGCCACTGGCGCAGCGCTTTGAGCAACGTTTCCTGCACCACGTCTTCGGCGAGATCAAGATGCGCCAGCCCAAAAATACGCGTCAACGTCGAGACAATTTTTGCCGACTGATGGCGGAAGAGGTGATCGACGAGTTGGCTGACTTCACCAGTCCGGAAATGGTGTGCGGAGGAAACACTCATTTTTGTTCACGCGCAAAAGTATTCCGGCTAAATTCTTTCCAGGTGCCGTCTTTCGTGCGCACAGCATCCACCACTTCTATCCGCTTATCATCTAACAAACGATAAATTGATTTTCCCTGCTCGGTCTCCGGCGTTCCCCAGATGGCGATAAGCGCAGTACTGTCGGTGGTCGCTTGAATGGGGTGAATGGCCCGCTGCGAGTCGAACCACGTGCCTTCGTATTTTCCGTTTGCAACTGGTTTGTAAAAAGCCGTGCCTTCAAAAATCTGCGGCTGACCATCTTTGCCGCGCATTTCAATTTTATAGGAAAGTTGGATGAAGCGATTTTGCAGCACCCACTCCCACTTCATATGAAAGTTCGCCTCCATGCCAAAGGCCTTCCCCTGTGCTTTCCAATCACCGTTCAGGCGGTTTAGAAAAGGGTCACGCGGATCATCGGCGCGCACGGCTAACGGCACCAGCGAGATTAGAGTTAAAAAACTCAACGCGATAAAAAAGACGGTTCGTTTCATGAGCTTCTCGGTAAATAGAGGTTTTGGGGGGGACGTTTTTGTTATTTGCTAATGACCTGATCCAGTTTCATCTTTATCCTCGCATCGCATGTTTCAAAAAATCATTCATCGCTTTGCCGGCGTGATAATACTGCAGCACCAGTTCCGGCAGATTTTTCTTTAAAATCGTTTCGGCTTCAAGCTCGGCCATGTAGTAAAACTGCTTGTTGGCCACCAACGGCTGCTTTGCCACATATTCCTTAAATTCCGCCGACAGCACTTTGTTCTGTTCGCCCTGCAGCGTGCCGAATTTTTGCTTGAAATTTTTGTCTTTCAAAAGCGCGGCAAACTCGTCAAGATTTTTGACGATGGCTTTGCGAACCTTGTAGATATTTTCATTCTCCAGCATGTACGCGCCGCCGCCGATCATGACTTGATCCGGGCCAAATTGCATATAGAAACCCGGCAACTCATAATTTTTGCGGCCGCCCGCGGAAATATTCGCGGCCATGTGCGTTTTGTACGGCGCTTTGTCTTTGGAAAAACGAATGTCGCGATTGAGCCGGAAAATCGCCTCTTTCGCCGAAATATTTAGCGTGGCATCTTCCGCGCGAATGCGGGCGATAATTTCCTCCACGAAGGCCGCAAACGGCTTCTTGACTTCGGCTTCGTACATTTCTTTATTCGCGTCGAACCACGCTTTGCTGTTGTTCTTCTTTAAGCCGCGAAAAAATTTTAGAAACTCAGCGGTGAAGTAGCTCATAAAACCTCGCTTTCAATACTGTTTTAAAAATAATTACCCACGGATAAAAAGCGGCCCACGGATTTTATCGAAAGTCAAAATAGTTGCATTGTAAGATCGCTGTCTTAGTATTTATCCGTGGGCCGCTTTTCATCCGTGAGTTACAAAAGTTGGAGACTTTGAAAAAACTGCATGAAATCCTTTGTTAATGCGGATTAATCTCTCGAATCTCGATGCTCCCGCCGAAGCTGAGATGCGGGCAGCCTTTGGAAATCTCCGTTGCCTCGTCGATATTTTTGGCCTCGAAGAGATAATATCCACCGACGATTTCTTTCGTCTCCACATACGGGCCGTCGACGACGAATTTGCCGTTTTTCACCGACAGGATTCGCCCGCCTTCTTTCAGCTCATCGCCGCCGCGATGCCGGCCCTCTTGGCGCAGCTTGTCCGCCCACGCCACATACTTCTCCACCACTTTCTGCATCTCCTCCGGCGACTGCAAAGGAAACTCGCCGCCGCGTAACAGCAACATGTATTGTGCCATTTTCGTTCTCCTTAAATTGTTAAAGTAGTCTTGCCCCCTTGTGGGGCATTGTTACACCACGAATTTCTTTTTGAGCATCGCCATCTTTTCCGTGCTCATCAATATAACGAACCGGCGGCGAAAAAATCGACAGGGTTTTAAGTAATCCCTACTTCTAAACAAGTCACTGACCGGTCACTTAAATTATCAAACTTTCCAACTCTTACCGGCTTCAGTGACCGGTCAGTTTCGCTTGAGACATTACGGGTTTTAAATTTTCATACTTGATTTTCAAAGAAGTTTTTGGCACATTGGCTTTCAATATATCGCGCACCGATCATTGGCGCAAGTAAAAAATTGTACACAAATTGAGCGAATAATTTTTTTGTATGCTATGAAAAGACGCGGGAGGGTTGGATGAATAGACAGGTAATAAGTTTTTGTCTCACGATTACGCTATTATTTTCCTCGGTTGTCACTTTGGCAAAAGTGGAATCGGCGCCATGGCCGGATACCGCAAAATCCATGAGCCCCAAATTCGCCGCGGGTGATACCGCGAGGCGAGAGAATGTGCAAGCGCCGGATTCACTGAAAGCGGCAAATCTACCTCGTGGGCTTTGGTATTACATCAAATTGGTTAGTGAGCTCGACGGCCTTTGGGGCTTGCTCGCTTTGCTTGGTGGCATAGTCGGTGGTGTATGGGCGTTTTGGAAAAGCAAGCGCCGCCGCAAGCCTAAAGAAGCCATCGACACGCGCCCAACCAAACAACGCTATCTCGAGTGCCTCATCGCCGCGCACCAAAATCTTCCCGTCGCCGGATTTGAAACCAACCTGCGCGTGCCGATTCCGCTTGAAAAAGTTTATGTCACCCTGCAGGCGCGGATGGCCGAGATTGATCGCGCGCGCGATGGCCGCCACGAAATGAATTTCGACCTTCGCGAAGCGCCATTTGAGCGCAACGTCACCGTGCAGGAGGCGCTGCAATTTGCTCTGGGCAAAAAATACGACGGCATCGTGATTCTCGGGCAGCCCGGTTCCGGCAAAACCACGCTTGCCAAATATTTTCTGCTCTGCTTCGCCGCCGACAAAGCGGAGAAAAATCTCCATCTCTCGCAAAAGCTGCTGCCGATTTTGCTCTTCCTGCGCGACGTCGATCCGGAAAAATCCGGCGTGGAAAACATTCTCGCCGCGCTGCAAAAGCATCAGCTCGGTTTGGAGGAAAAATTCTTTGCGCCGTATTTGCAAAAGGGCGAAGCGATTCTGCTGCTCGACGGCCTTGATGAAGTGCCGACCGAAGAAAAACGCCAACAGGTGAGCCGGTGGATTCATGAAAAAGTTCATCTCGCGTTTCCGCGTTGTCCGGTGATCGTCACCTCGCGCTTTTCCGGCTATCGCGGCGGCGCGGTGTTGCCCGGTTATTATTTGCGCCTTGAGATTCAAGACTATCAATTGGAGCAAATCAAACAGTTTCTCGAAAACTGGCTGACCGCGGTGGAGACGCACGTGAACGGTGACAGCCGCTACTGGCGCAACGAGGCGAAGCAGAAGGCAGAAGATTTGTACCGCCGCATTGATGCGGCGCCGGCCCTGCGCGAGCTGGCGGTGAATCCGTTGATGCTGCAAATCATCGCGCTGGTGCACCGCGACCGCCGCATCCTGCCGGAGCGCCGCATCGAATTGTACAAAGAATGCACCGACGTGCTGTTGGAGCGCTGGGACAACGCCAAAGGCCTCGAGGTGTTGCTCTCCGCCGCGGAAGCGCGCCAACTGTTGCAGCCGGTGGCGTTGTGGATGCACTCCGTGGAAAACCGCCGCGAAGTGAGCCGGAAGGAAATTTTGGATTTCATGACACCGCTGTTGCCGCGCATTAAAAACGACGTGCAGCCCGCAGCTTTGCTCGCGAGCTGGCAGGAGCGCAGCGGCATTTTTAAAGGCGAAGGCGAGATTTACTTTTTTCACCATTTGAGTTTTCAGGAGTATCTCACCGCCGAGCAAATTCGCAACACGCGCGATTTCAATATGCTCGTGAAAAATTTTGACCACGGCTGGTGGCGCGAGCCGACGCTGCTGGCAATGGGCCTCACCAATTCGTCGATCTTCAGCGACTTCATGAAAGCCCTGCTGCGCGCCGAGTGGCGGGACGGCGCGCGGGTGGATTTCATGCTGCGCTGCATCGATGAAACTTTGGTGAAAGATGAAACGCCGTTTGCCGACGGCCTCAAACGTTTGAAACGCACCGCCGCGCGTTATCATTGCCTGCTCGGTTTGGAGCGCATCGGCACGGAGCAGGCCAAAATCGCGGTGCGGCAAGTGGTGAATGACGGTGACGAAAAAATCGCCGATCAGGCGCAGACGATTTTGGCGAAATGGGGCGAACTGTCGGCAGAAAAGAAAATTGAAACGCTTAAAACCACGATCAAAGGCAAGATTGAAAAAATACCGCGGCGTCTGTTCAATCCGGTGGAGTCCAACGCCGAATATATTCTCATTCCCGGTACGAAAGAAAAAATCATTTTCGCGAGCACCGGCAAGCCCGCGCCGGATTATCCGGTTTACTTTGCCAAATATCCGGTGACCAACAAGCTTTATCGCCGGTTTATCGATTATCTTGCCGGTGAAAATAAAGAAGCATTGGTTCGTTTATCTCGTGAGCAATTTACGCAAAATCTATTGGCAACTGCCGAAAAGATCAAGGGATTTTCCAAATATCTCGGCGACGATCCGAGTAATTGGAAGACGCAACTGCGCTCACGTTACGATGACGACAAACGTTTTAACGGCGATGAGCAGCCAGTGATAGCCGTGACGTGGTTTGCAGCAACGGCTTACTGCCACTGGTTAACCGAGTTGCAAAAAAGCGCGATTAAATCCAAAAACCAAAATGAATCGTATATCTTTCGACTGCCGCAAGAAGAAGAATGGGAATGGGCGGCGAGCGAGGGAAAAAGAACCTATCCGTGGGGAAATGAGGAACCGGATGAAACGCGCGCGAACTTCGCTGAAAAGGTTGGCCAGACCACGCCGGTTGGCGCTTATCCGGCGGGCGCAACGCCGGAGCATGGTTTAATGGACATAGCCGGCAATGTTTGGGAGTGGTGCGAAAATTTGTATGGCGCTGGAGCATATCGATCGGATGCGCGCGTGTTGCGGGGCGGTTCGTTTTACAATGATGCGCGCGCTCTGCGGTGCGCCGATCGCGACGACGTCGAGCCCGATAACTGGAACTACTATTTCGGTTTTCGCGTTGTCTGCGGCCAGTCATAAGTTTTTGAAACTCTGTTACTCTGACCATCTGAAACTCTGAAAAGGCAAACGCCCTTAAGGGCGTTTGCCTCGAAAATTTTTTGAAAATTAGAGGAGGCTTTATGGCGACACAAGATTTTTTAGTTATCAAACGCGGCTATGATTTTTCCAAATGGCTTTTGCAACACACCGGCAAATTTCCCAAAAGTTATCGCTTCAGCGTGGCGGCCAAATTGGAAAACGGCATTTTGAGCTTCATTGAAATGACCACGGTGGCCAACATGCGCAAAGATAAATTGCCGTTGTTAAAACAGGCGGACGAAGCGCTGGCGCGGCTGCGGTTGTTGTTTCGGCTGAGCTTTGAAATGCGGTTTATCAACTTGAAATCCTATGAGTATGGCAGCAATCAAATGAATGAATTGGGACGGCTGCTGGGCGGCTGGATAAAAAATCCCGGCAAGCCGCCGGGGCCATAACGCCTTATTGGTCTTTTGCTGTTTTCTTTTTGCTCTTTGTTTTTTAACCCGACTTGGCTCTGTCAAGCGGAGAAGGGCCAAATAGATGCGCGCGCTCTGCGGTGCGCCGATCGCAACAACAACGAGCCCGATAACAGGAACAACAATATCGGTTTTCGCGTTGTCTGCGGCCAATCATGCCCAATTCTTTGATCGGAACTTCTGCCCGATCCTGATGCCGGCGTTTCATGGAACGCCGGACTGGCGTTCGGGCATGACATACGGCTCTTCTTCCGGCAGCGATCCCCGCTTAAAGCTGGGTCAGCTCAAACACACAAACCGGCGGGCTGCTTCAGTAGGACGTCTCGAAAGAGCAGCCCGTGTCATTTGTAATCGTTCATCATAAAGGAAATGTCATCCCGCCGAGGCGGGATCTTTTTTGTTGACAGCCATTATCTTGAATTGCAAAAAGATTCCTGCGGAATGACATTTTTTATTTTATTGAAAGATCGGCATGAAAACCCACAAACATCTCTTCGCCAAAATAATTTCTTTTGCGAATCTGCTGCTCGCTGCGCACAAAGCCGCCGTTGGCAAACGCGAGCAACCGAATGTGATGCTTTTCTTTGATCGACTCGAGGAGAATCTCTGGCGTTTGCAGGAAGAATTGCAAACGCAAACCTATCAACCCGGCGAATACTCCACCTTTCAAATTTACGAATCCAAACCGCGAATGATCAGCGCCGCGTCGTTTCGCGACCGCGTCGTGCATCACGCGCTCATCAACGTCATCGGTCCGTTGTTTGAGCGAAGTTTCATTTTCGATTCTTACGCCAATCGCCTCGGCAAAGGCACGCACCGCGCCATTCGCCGTTACCAGCATTTTCTGCGCGACTATCGTTACGCGCTCAAATGCGACATCAAAAAATATTTTCCGTCTATCGACCTCGAGATTCTTAAAATCATCCTGCGCCGTCGCCTCGCGGATTCGCAAATCCTGTGGTTAATCGATGCCATTATTGACGGCAGCAATCCGCAGGAAGCGGTCATCGATTATTTCCCCGGCGATGATTTGTTCACGCCGATTGAGCGCCGAAAGGGCTTGCCCATCGGCAATCTCACGAGCCAATTTTTTGCCAATCTCTATCTCAACCCGCTCGATCATTTTATCAAAAAAATCTTGCGTTGCTGCGCCTATCTGCGTTATGTTGACGATTTCGTGCTTTTTGCGAATAGCAAAGCCGAACTGTGGAAATGGCGGGAACAGATTACGATTTTTCTGCAAGGCTTGCGGTTAAAACTGCATCCGCAACGGTGTTATATTTTTCCGGCGCGCGTCGGTTGGCGTTTCCTCGGCCAACAGATTTTTCGCACGCATCGCCTGCTGGCCGCGGAAAACGTGCGCCGATTTAAACGACGTCAGCAAATATGGCGCAAATCTCCGCCGGACAATCTCGAACAACGATTGGCGAGCTGGAAAGGCCATGCGGCGCAGGCGGATACCCATCGGTTGTTACATGCAATGGAGCTTTTGTAATCTCTCGCTTTCCTTCATTTCTTCCACCCACCGCAAAATCGACCAGTATTGCTTTTTAATTTTAATTGCATTACCATGTCATTGTTTTGCAAGTATGGGCGAAGTCGGACTTGGTCTCAAAAATTTTTCAAGTTTAGGGAATTTCGCTGACCAAGTCCGACTTCACTTGTTTCACTTTTTTAGTAGAAGGAGCCAATCCGCGTGCGCAAAAGATTCCGCCGGCGTTTTAAATCAACCTCTCCTCTGCCCCATCCTGAGCAGCAAATTCTTTTTCTCGATACCGGCACCAACGATACCGAAGTCGAAGCCGCGTGGAAATGGCTGAAAACAAAATTTCCGGCGGCGCACCGGATTTTTCCGGAGCAGCTTCCGGCGAACGGGCATAATTATGTTTTGTGGTGGCATGAGACAGTGGGCAGTAATCAGTTATCAGTGATCAGTAATCAGTGGTCAGTGATCAGTTGGAAGGCGGTGCGGAATTTTTTGAAAAGTGGCGGACGGTTGTTTCTCTCGCTTGCGGCGGTGCAGGCGGTGGTGCCGCTAGGTTTGGAAAAAGAGTGGCCGGATATTGTCGAGGCGGGAAATTATGATCCGCGCAGCAAACCGGAAAACGAGTGGATCGCGCCGCAGGGATATGAACTGCGCGGGTTGATGGGATTTCTCGCGCATCTGCCGGCAAGCGCAGATGGTTTGCACTCGCCGCTTTCCCCTTTTGGCGGTGGCATTTATTTGTGGAATGCGAAAGCCGGTGCGCCGTGTTGGCGATTCGGTTACAGCGCGAATAAATGGCCGAAGGGAAAAGTCTGGGGCGTGCATCGTTATTTCATCGGCTTCGATCCGGCGCAAAAATTCGCGTGGGAATATGACGAGCCGCGCGCGCTATGCGCCGGCGCCTATTTATATTTTGCCGATGAGCAGAATCTCTTTCGCCCGCAACTCGAAGCGTTCACGGAGTCGTGCCTTCACCATCTATTGGAAAAAAGAAAAAAAGATAAAAACGAAGAAAAGCAATGGACGGGAATCTGGGAGCCGGTCGTTGCGGAAATTAAAAAGAACAATCGGCTGATTGAATTTCCAAAATGGGAAAACTGGACGCCGATCAAATGGCTCGAAGCGAGTCCATATTTAAATGTAAGTCGCGAACGCAATAATTTTTTTGATCTCAGCAGCGAGCGCATGTTGCTGATGGGAAACGAGCGCGGGCCGATCACCGAAATCTGGAGCCATCCTTTGCGGTTGTGCCGGAATGTTTCGTTGCGCATTAAAAGTTCGGCGAATGTGACGTTGTGGGAAAATGGCGCGAATACCGAGGTTCTCATTCGGCCTCATCAAATCGAGCGGCGGCGGCAAACCGAGCGCGTTGCGATCACCGAAAAAATCTGGGTGGGAAATGAAGCGCCGCTGACGTGCATGGATTGGGAGTTTGAAGGAAACGATGAATTGAATTTCGCGCTGTCGTTTGAGGTTGATTTTCGGCTGATGTGGCCGTATCCGGAAGGGACGTTGTCGAGAATTGAGTATCAGACAACCGACAGGCGAGGCCGCCTGTCCTACAATCAGGTGCATTTTTCGGATTGTCGCCGCCTTTTTCGGGCGCACTTTGCACTGGCGTTTGAGCGTGAGCTAAGGCCGCGATCGCGCTGGCAGCAGGAGGCGTGGTTTGAAGCGCCGCCGATTGTTACCGAGGTCGAAGATATTTCGGCGAACGGCGTCTCGCGGGCGCGGGTGACGTTTCACTGGCGGCTTGAGGTGAAAGGAAAAAGCGCGGCGCGATTTGTGGCGCTCGGCGGCGAGGCGCATGATTCGCGGCTGCATGAGTCGCTCACCAATTTTCCGGAGCAATTGCCGAAATTTTATCAGCAGCAGGCGGCGCGCAAATATCAGGTGCTGGAAAAATTCACCGAGATCGATACGCCCGATCCTGTGTTTAATTCGGCGGCGCGCTGGGCGAAAATGAAAACCGAGGCGTTTGTCTGCGAAGTTCCGTCGCTCGGTCGCTCGCTGTTGGCGGGATTTGCCAACACCGGCGAGGGCTGGAGCACGGGCCGTCCCGGCTACGCGTGGTTTTTTGGCCGCGACGCCTGCTGGACGGCGTTGGCGATGTTGCACTACGGCGATTTCGAAAGCGTCAAAGACGTGTTGCGTTTTCTCGGTCGCCATCAGGATATTAATGGAAAAATTCTTCACGAGCTGACCACGAGCGGCGCAGCGCATTATGATGCCGCGGATGCGACGCCGCTGTACGTCATTTTGATGGGGCGTTATTTGAATCATTCCGGCGATCTCAATTTTGTCAAACGTGAATGGCCGCATCTGGAAAAAGCGATGGCGTTTCTCGCCTCGACGGATCGTGACGGCGACGGCTTGATTGAGAACACCGGCATCGGTCACGGCTGGATTGAAGGTGGCAAACTTTTCGGCGCGCATGTCGAGCATTATCTCGCCGGTTGCTGGGCCGAGGCGCTGCACACCGCGGCGGGTCTCGCGATTTTACTCGGCAAACATGATTATGCGGAACACTGGATTCTGCAACATCAAAAAGTGCGCAATTTGTTGGAGCAAGACTTCTGGAATGAGAACGCCGGATATTTTTATCACGGCAAAAATGTTGACGGGAGTTATAATGATAATGTCACGGCGCTCGCGGCGGTGCCGTTGTTGTTTGGTTATGGCAAACCCGACGACGGTGCGCAAGCGTTGCGCCGGCTCGCCACCAAAGCGTTCAACGCCGATTGGGGCGTGCGGCTCGTCGGCGATGATCATCCATTTTATCATCCTGAGGGCTATCATTACGGCAGCGTGTGGCCGCTGTTCACGGGTTGGACGGCGCTGGCGGAATTTCGTTATGGCCGCTGGCTGCAAGGTTTGATGCACATTCAAAACTCGCTGCGCGATGTACAACGCAGCGCGCTCGGTTGTGTCGAAGAAGTGTTGCACGGCGAGTTGTACCAACCCGCCGGCGTTTGCTCTCATCAGGCGTGGTCGGAGAGCATGATGCTGCAGCCGATTTATGAAGGCCTGTTGGGAATCAAGCCGCATGCGCTTGAGCGCCGCCTCGAGATCGCGCCGTTTATTCAACTACACTGGCCTTTTCTAACCGCCGGCCCGATTTGCCTTGGTGATCAACAGCTCTTCATGCATGTGCAGCGCGAAGAGAATTGGTTGACGTTCCAATTTCGCGTGCGCCCGTTTCCCAGAAAAAATAAGCCGGAGAACTGGCTGCCGTTGCGCGTTGATTTCAAGCCGATCTTTCCCTCGACGGTGCAGCTCGAGGAAATTCGCCGCCAGAATCATCTCATCGAAGTCAAACCGGAGGAGCGCGCCGATCTGATTTGCTGGCCCGTGCCGCTCGAAGTCAGCGGCGAGCCAGTGACGGTGACGTTTCGCCTCGCCAGATATTTTACCGTCGTGTCGCCCTTTGTGGAAATCAACCACGGCGAGCGTTCGCGCCGCGCCATGATTTTGGATCAACACATTCGCGGAAAAATAATCATGCTCGAAATGGAAGGTGAGCCGGGCGCAGCGGCACAGCTCGAGTTTGTGATGTGGGGTTATCAGGTGAAAGAAATCAAAGGCGGAAAATGGTTGGAACCCAATCGTATCGCGTTTGCATTTCCGGCTTTGCCTGCTGCCGGGAAACTCGCAACGCCGAATTCACCGCGCCACGCCCGCCGGCGCATTGAAATCACTTTGCGATGAAATTAGTCGAAAATATTCTTGATTTTACGCGCAGAATTTTTTATATTAAAGACCGTGCATTTCGGGGCATGGCGCAGTCCGGCTAGCGCGCCTGGTTTGGGACCAGGAGGCCGTAGGTTCAAATCCTACTGCCCCGACGGAAAAACACCGGATTGATGGATTTCTGGATTGATGGATTACTGGAATGGTGTAGTGGTATTAATTCCATCACTCCAATAATCCAGCAATCCATCAATCCAATTATCCAAAACTCCAACAATCCAAGAGGTTGTTTTCGCGCCAGTAGCTCAATTGGACAGAGCAGCAGCCTTCTAAGCTGCGGGCTGGGGGTTCGATTCCCTCCTGGCGCACCGCAGGCAAAAAAAGATAAGAAAACAAAATAGAGAAAACGACGATTCGATTTTTCTTTTTCATCGGTTTATCTTTTTTGCCTGCATACGGTGGGTGTAGCTCAGTTGGTTAGAGCACCAGATTGTGGCTCTGGTGGCCGGGGGTTCAAGTCCCCTCACCCACCCAAAAGAGCAGAGGGCATAGAGCATGGCGCCAAGAGTGTCCTACCTTTGCACCTCTGAGGTATTGTTAGCCAAGCGTGACAACGAGAAAAATGTCAATTCGTCCCCATCGTCTAGAGGCCCAGGACACCGCCCTTTCACGGCGGTAACACGGGTTCGAATCCCGTTGGGGACGCGAGCAAGCCGGAGAGTCATTTACTTTCCGGCTTTTTTATTGTTGACAATGGCGTTATTTTTTTGTAGTATGCGGCACACGATGTTGGACAATATAAATGAAAACTCAATCGCAGGGTTAATGTCATGCCAGTAAACTTCTCTCGCTCTTTTATCCGGTCGTGTTGCCTCGCGACCTTTTCCCTTCTGCTCGGCGCGATCATCATTCGGGCGCAGGTAAAGTCACAGCCGGAAAGCAAACCGGTCAAGCTCGCGGTCGAACCCGATGCGCCGGTCTATGCCATCGGCGTCAAAGCGGCGATTACCATCGTCATCCACGATGCGAATAATAAACCGGTCAAGGCCGACAAAGATTATATTATTGAAATCGAACTGCGCTCACTTCCTTCGGACCGACTCAAGAAAAAAATGCTGGATACAATCAGAGTCGGGGAAACGGCGGCGAAATTCACCCTGCCACTCGACGAAGTCGGCATTTTAAAAATTCAAGCCGTTCATTTCGACAAAATTCCGAAGCTGTTTCGCGACGACACCGTCATTCGCGTCCGGCCGGTGATTCGATCTTTGCAGAGACCCCGACCGGGCGCGTTCATTCCCGGTTTCGATTTGCGCTTCGGCGCGGGCATGATGGCCTCGCCGTCGCCCCCACAATTTGTCTCGCCACAGGGGCCGCTGCTCATTTTCAAAAGCAGCCCGCAGCGAACTTTGCTCGCCGACGGCAAAGATACGGCGACGATTCATCTTTTTTACGGTAGCGAAGAGGGCATCGCCCCGAGCGCTATTCGCGTGCGTTTGTTCAGCAGCGGCGGCAATCTCGCGCCGCAGACGCCGGTAATTCCGCAGGGCGAAGATTACAGCGAGGCCAAATTGACTTCCAGCCAAGTCGGCACGATAACTGTGGAATTTCTGGGCGCAACGCCGACGCTTCCCGCGCCCGCGGAAAGACAGTTGCAAATCAAATTCGGCCCGCCGATCACGCAGCTCGATCTCAACGCCAGCCCGCCGGCGATCACGCTCGTGGACAAATCCGATCTGATCGTTCGCCTGTTGAATGAAACCGGAACGACGCCCATCGCCACCGACACGGCGCGGATCATTTCGTTCGCCATTGAAAAGGGAAGCGGCGAAATCGAACAGAAAGAATTGGAAATACCCGCGGGCCGTTTCGAAGGCCGCACCAGTTTTCTGCCCACGTGGATCGGCGACATCACCATCTCCGCGGCGACGCCGGATTTACAACCCGCAACCGTTCCGCTGAAAGTCACGCTTCCGCTCATGCCGCTGACGTTATCCGCGCTCGGCGGTCTGGCCGGCGGTTTCATCGCCTTTTGGACTGGAAAAAATTCGAAATGGTGGCGCATCGCCGTCGGCTTGATCACCGGTTTCGTGCTGTACTGGGCCTTCATCTTCGGCGTGCTCAATATGGTGCCGCGCGCCATTGTGTTGAATCCGTTGAGCGCGTTTGCCCTCTCCACATTAGGCGGCTGGCTCGGCACGGAAGTTTTCACGCAACTGTTGAAGCGATTGGGGTTGTCCACTGGCGGCCAGTCGGCATAAAAACCCGTATGAACTTTCAGACTGAATTCAAAACTTTTTCAGGAGATTAATTTATGTCGCGTCGGCGTAGGTTTGTTTTTCCAATTATATTGTTGAGCCTCGGCGTTTTGCTCTGGGCGTGCGCCAAAGATTATGTCACCGGCAAACGGCGGATCACGCTGGTCAGTGAACCGCAGGAAATTGCGATGGGCGTCGAAGCCGATCCCAGTATCGTCGCGGAATTTGGCGTTTACAACGACGCCGATTTAGCCGCGATGGTCGACGGCATCGGCCAATCCATGGTGAAGGTCTCGCATCGTCGGACCTTGAAATTCACGTTTCGGGTGGTGGATTCGCCGGTGGTCAACGCCTTCGCGCTGCCCGGCGGCTTCGTGTATTTCACGCGCGGCATTCTCGCGCATTTCAACGACGAGGCCGAGCTGGCCGGGGTGATGGGCCACGAGATCGGCCACGTCACCGCGCAACACGGCGTCGAGCAAATGACTAAACAGCAGCTCGCCGGCATCGGCCTGCTGGCGGGAACGATTCTCTCCGAAGATTTTCGCCGCTTTGGCGATCAAGCCCAGCAAGCGCTCGGACTCATCTTTCTCAAATTCAGCCGCGACGATGAATCCGAGTCCGACGTGCTCGGCGTCGAATACTCCACCCGCGCCGGATACGATGCGCAACACATGGCGCGCTTCTTTCGCACCATCAGCCGCATTACCGAAAAAGCTGGTGGCGGCCCGCCGACATTTCTTTCCACGCATCCGAATCCGGATAATCGCGAGGCTCGTGTTGGCGCGCTCGCCAAAGAATGGCAGCAGAAAGAGCCCGGCCCCAAAGGCGGCACCGATCGCGCGGCGTATTTGCGCCGCATCGACGGCATCGTTTACGGCGACGATCCTCGGCAGGGATTTGTTGAAAACGGCTATTTCTATCACCCGGAATTAAAATTTCAATTCTCCATTCCGGCCGGCTGGCAAGTGGCGAATCAACCGTCGCAGGTGCAAATGATCAGTCCGCAAAAAAATGCGGCGGTTCAATTCACCCTTGACAAGGGCGCGAGCGCACAGGAAGCGGCGCAAACTTTTGTGCAAAACTCCAAAGCGCAAGTGGTGCGCAGCGGCGCGGCGCAGGTCAACGGCATGCGCGCGTATATGACGATCGGCGATCTGCAAACACAGGACGGCGGCGTCATGCGCGTGATGTCGTATTTTATCGAAAAAGACGGCAATATTTACGTGTTTCATGGTTACACCGCGGCCAATCTTTTTGACGGTCATGCGGCTAATTTCGAGCGCGTGATGAAGAGCTTCGATCAATTGCGCAATCAGGCCGCGCTCACCAAACAGCCGCGCCGCGTCAAAATCATGACCGTCGATCAAGCCGGCGATTTGCGCACGATTCTCACGCGCTACGGCGCCAAAGCCGAAGAACTGGACGACCTTGCCATTCTCAACGGCATGTATTTGCAGGATCGGCTGGAGCGCGGCGCGCTGGTGAAAGTGGCGCGATAAAAATGGATTGGTAGATTATTGGAGTCATGGATTGATGGAGCGTTTATTTTTTATCATCGGCTCGCTGTCGGCCTTTCTCGCCGTTGCTGCCGGCGCTTTTGGCGCGCATGGTTTGAAAGCGCGTTTATCCGCCGACATGTTGAATACGTTTGAAATTGCGGTGCGCTATCATTTTTATCATGCGCTCGCGTTGTTTGTGGTGGCGTGGGCCTGCACGCGCTGGCCGAGTTCGGTAACGACGGCCGCGGGGTGGCTTTTTGTCATTGGCATGCTCATTTTTTCTGGCAGCCTGTACACACTCGCGCTCACCGGCATTCGCTGGCTGGGCGCCGTCACGCCTTTTGGAGGTCTGGCTTTTCTGGCGGGCTGGTTGTGTCTCGCATGGGCGGCGTGGCAAAAATAAAAATGGTGCTACAGGAAAAAACATTAAAAATTGTCAATTGACAATTTTCAATGCTTTTGATTATGACGACGTTTTGAATTTTTCAACTAACCCCATACCTTTCATCAACCCTTGAGGAGGGAGAATGAAAAACTACGTTGTTGAATTCATTGGCACGTTTTTTCTCGTGCTGGTGATCGGGCTTACGGTAATCGAGCCCGGCGGCGCCGGCGCCATGGCGCCGCTCGCGATCGGCACGACGCTAATGGTGATGGTTTACGCCGGCGGCCATATTTCCGGCGGCCATTACAATCCGGCGGTGACGCTGGCCGTGTGGATGCGCGGGAAATGCGACACGAAAGACGTCGCGCCGTACATGATTTCGCAAATTCTCGGCGGCGTGGTGGCGGCGTTCGTCGTCAAATTTTGCAAGCCCGACGCGGTCGTCACCGCGGCAACGCCGGATGTGGCGCGCGCCGTGTTGAACGAGTTGCTGTTCACCTTCGCGCTGTGTTATGTGGTGCTCAATACCGCGACCTCCAAAAAAAATGCGGGCAATTCATACTACGGCCTCGCCATCGGCTTCACCGTGCTGGCGGGCGCGTATGCGGGCGGCGCGATTTCCGGCGGCGCGTATAATCCGGCGGTGGCCTGCGGCATTTCGACGATGGGTCTGAGCACGTGGCCCAACATCTGGATTTTTCTGGTGGGGAATTTCGCCGGCGCGGCGCTGGCTGCCACGATTTATAAAATGGCGAATCCGGGCGAGTTTTAAAACATTTCTTTTAAGAAAAATCCGGCTGGAGAAACTTCCCGCCGGATTTTTTTTGGGGAGAACGGTGCGTGCGCAATGGCAAGATAATTTACTGCGCGTGCAGCCACAAGCCGCCTTCGTGCAAGCCTTCGGCGAAGGCTTTGACGCGGCCATGATAAAAAAAGCCGTTGCGATCAAACACGACGCCGTTCACATTCAGCGCTTTGGCTTTGGCCGCCAACGCTTTGCCGACGACTCGCGCCGCGCTGACTTTATCCGGCAAGCTCTGCAATTCCGCTTGCAAATCTTTGCTGTGCGACGAAACCGTGATGATGGTTTTTTTGGTGGCGTCATCCACTAACTGGCCGTAGATGTGCTTGAGGCTGCGAAATAGGACCAACCGCGGGCGCGGCATGGTGCCGTAAAGTTTTTTTCTGATAAAGCGCTTCTTTTTGAACGGCTTTTGGTTGAACGGCTTCTTCGTGAACGGCTTTCTGTTGCCGAAGCTGCGTGCGGGTTGGTTGAAACGATCGAATGGCATAAATACCTCCCTGATTTTATAAAACCTGCGTGTGTGTCGGATTTGGACAAAACGGTTCATCAAATTTAGCGCAAGCTTGCTGTCCAAGTCCGGCTGGTTCGCCAGACGGTCCGTCTGGGTTACTTAATGATCGCAAGCTTGCCGACGTGCTTGCCGGCCTCGTTGCCGTCAACATCAAAGATATACAATCCGGGCGCAAAGTCAAGAGTATCTTTGGGACGCCGGTAATTCCTCACGGGGGTAGCGCAGACCTCTTGTCTGCCCCGCGAACGGGGCGCCACGTTTTCCACCTGTGAGCGAGGCATTACGAACAAACACATTCTGCCGTTGACTTTTGCCCAAAACGTGTTTATCTTTTTTATAAATTTTTTTGGAGCATCCGGCGCTTGAAACAAATGTCTATAAACTCTGCAACGCTGCCGAGGCGCTATCGTCTTTTATTTAATGCGTGAAATTTGCCTGATGAATATGTTACAATATAATCAACAAATACGTCGAATAATTATTTTGTTATTTTGGGTCTCGGCGGTTTTATCTCAAAGCCGTCCGGCGCAAAACGGCAACGCTTCCGTCGACTGGCCAACCTGGCGCGGCAATCCGCAATTGACCGGCGTCAGCGCGGCAAGCTTGCCGCAAAATTTAGACGTGCTGTGGACGTTTCAAACCGGCATCGGCATTGAATCTTCTGCGGCGATCGTGGCCGGAACGGTTTATGTGGCTGCGTTGGATAGCCAGCTTTACGCCGTCGATTTGTCGTCGGGAAAATTAAAATGGAAATATCGCGCCAACGCGGAAACGAAAACCTCACCAGCGGTATCTAAAGGAGTAGTCTATTTCGGCGACGCGGCGGGTGTATTTCACGCGGTCGATGCCATCACCGGTAAACGCAAATGGATATTCAAAACCGACGCCGAAATTAATTCTTCCGCAAATTTTTCGGAAAACCGCGTGCTCTTTGGTTCGTATGATCACCATCTATATTGCCTGTCCGCCAAAGACGGCGCGCTTTTATGGAAAGTCGAAACCGACGGCTACGTGCATGCGACGCCGACGATTTGGGGCGAAAATGTTAGCGTCGGCGGCTGTGATGGTTTATTGCGTGTGATTAGAATTCGCGACGGCGGTGAAATCAAAAAAATCGAAGCGGGCGCTTATGTTGCTGCCAGCGCGGCGATGCTGAACAATCGCGCGTATGTCGGCACGTTCGGCAATAAAGTTTTGTGCATCGATTTATCGAACAGCAAACTGCTCTGGCAATACGATCCGCCGCAGCGCGATTTTCCATTTTATGCTTCGGCAGCGGTGACCGAGAAAATCGTGGTCGTCGGTGGCCGCGACAAAATCGTGCATGGCGTCGATCCTCAAACCGGCAAGGCGCTGTGGACGTTTGCGACGAAATCGAAAATCGACTCGTCGCCGGTGATCGCCGGTGATGGCGTTTTCTTCGGCGCCGCCAGTGGCGAAGTTTACGCGCTCAATATCGCTTCCGGTAAAGTTGTCTGGCAATTCGAAACCGGTTCGGCGATTGTCGCTTCGCCGGCGATTGCAAATGGCAAGCTGGTGATTGGCACGACTGAGGGGGTTTTGTATTGCTTTGGGGAAAAATGAAAAATTTTGCCCAACGGATAAAAACGACCAACGGATTTTGGAAATACACCAGCGTCAACAATCCAAGTATCTTTATCCGTTGGTCGTTTTTCCATCCGTTGGAAAGTTTATTGCGATTTAAATATGGACAACAATCTCAAAATCATCCACGCCGAGCCCGCCACCGCTAAGCTCGATCTCAAAGAAACCGAAGTCGGCAGCGTATTTGTTTCCAATTATCCGCCATATTCGTTTTGGAAATCCGCTTATCTGCCACAGGCATTTGCGGCGCTCAATACCGCGCCAAAGCGGAACGCCACGCTCGGGCTTTATCTGCATATTCCGTTTTGCCGCAAGCGCTGCAAGTTTTGCTACTTTCGCGTTTACACGGATAAAAACAGCAACGAGATTCAAGCTTATCTCGACGCGCTCGCGAAAGAAGTGCAAATCTACAGCGCTATGCCGGCGATTAAAAAGCGTTCGCTCAAATTTGTTTATTTCGGCGGCGGCACGCCGTCTTACATCAGCGCCAAACATTTGCAGCAATTTGCTAAAACTCTCAAAGCGGCAATCCCCTGGGACGGCGCGGAAGAAGTCACCTTTGAATGTGAACCCGGAACGTTGTCGCAAACCAAACTCGAAGTGATTCGCGAAATCGGCGTGACGCGCTTGAGCCTCGGCATCGAGAATTTCAACGACGCGATTTTGGAGGAGAACGGCCGCGCCCATCTTTCCGAAGAAATTTATCGCACGCTGCCGTGGATCAATGCTTTGCAATTCGAGCAACTCAACATCGACCTGATCGCGGGCATGGTCGGCGAGACCTGGGAGACCTGGCGCGACTCGGTGCGGAAAACCATCGAGATCGATCCGGACAGCATTACGATTTACCAGATGGAATTGCCCTATAACACGGTTTATTCAAAATCTCTGCTCGAAGGCCAGGCGCCGGTACATGTTGCCGATTGGGACACGAAACGCGCGTGGCATGCGTATGCGTTCGAGCAATTTGCGACAGCGGGATACGAATCTTCCAGTGCGTACACGATGGTGAAGAAAAATAAAAAGTGCAAGTTCGTCTATCGCGATGCGGTCTGGCACGGCAGCGACATGATGGGAACCGGCGTGGCGTCGTTCGGCCATCTCAGCGGCATACACATTCAAAATGTCGCCGGCTGGAACGAATATTTCGAGGCCATCAACGCCGGCAAGCTGCCGCTCCATCGCGCTTATCCGATGACGGCGAAAGAGCAGTTGACGCGCGAGATGATTTTACAATTGAAAATGGGGAAAATCACCTCGGCCTATTTTGCGCGTAAATTCGACGCCGACATTGTGAAAGAGTTCGGCCCGTATTACGAGATGCTCCGCAATGAAGGCATGCTCGATTTCACCCGCGACGAGGTGACGCTCACACCGCAGGGCTTCTTGCGTGTCGATCAGTTGCTGCCGGCATTCTACGATCAAAAATATCGCAACGGGCGGTACACGTAACACCGACTGCCAGTCTGTTTATTCTCAATAATTCAAGAAAGAGAAGAATTTCACCTGATTTGGACCATTCCTTCTTTTATCGATGCCGCTTACAACGCCCTGCACTTTCCGGAGAATTATGGCTTTCGTTCCGCGCGAGCGTAAAGCCGCCGCGAGAGTTCGCACGGCATGACGGCGATTTTTATTTGCTCCCGTACATAATTTGGAGCGCTAGAGCTTCCATAAATAACTCCATTTTCGACCGATTGTGTGGGAGATTTTTAGCGTACATTCTTTTAGGCACTGCTGAAGTTTTTCACAGACCCCAAATAAATTTTCTGAAAAAAGGTAATTTGCATTTTGGAGAAAATTTCGTATATTTATACAGGTTAATCTCGTAAAACTACTCACAAACAGTTTTCACAAAAATGCAAGACATTACAATATATAAGATTCTTAACGGAATTAAATATTTTGTTAAGAACACTAAATACGTAGGTCGCACCAAACTGTTTAAGTTG
>Ga0247727_10005402_pt1 | contig 25963 bp, 22 predicted proteins | sample WisWelCaveWW1625_FD_202498 | JGI IMG/M metagenome (GOLD analysis project Ga0247727, IMG submission 202498) | Biofilm microbial communities from Wishing Well Cave, Virginia, United States - WW16-25 | ecosystem: Environmental > Aquatic > Deep subsurface > Groundwater > Cave microbial mat | place...
TGCGTCAGCCAATCTCGCCCTTCACGCCAATAGCCGTGCAGATACCAAAAGCGGGCCAGGTTGCCAGCCAGTCTCAGGCTCGCTTCTGGCAGGCCGCGGCCCATGGCCCACTTGAGCGCCGCTCGCAGGTTATCGTGTTCGATCTCCAGCCGCATCAGCCACGTCAACTGATCCGCGCCCCGTAGTAATGGCTCGGCTTCATGGCTCAGTCGCAGGAAATAGTCGAGGTGCCGATCCCGCGCGCCCTCGGCCTCGCCCGCTTCCAACAACTTCTCGCCCGTATATTGCCGGATGGTCTCCAGCAAACGGTAGCGGGTTTCGCCGCCTTGATCCTCCACCGTGACCAGGGACTTGTCTACCAGATGAGTGAGCAAATCCAGTATATTGGCTGGCGGCAACATTGTCGCCGCTGGTTCGTTGACCTCTGGCCGATTTCTGTCCGCGCCTACGACCTCGGCGGCTTCCAACATCCATCCACCCCAGAATACAGAGAGGCGGCGCAACAGGGCGCGTTCTGCCTCGGTGAGCAAATCCCAGCTCCAATCAATCAGGGCGCGCAGGGTTTGCTGGCGCGGCAAGGCCGTACGACTGCCGCCGGTGAGCAGGCGGAAACGATCGTCTAAGCGGGCGGCGATTTGCTCCACCGTCATGGCCCGCACCCGGGCCGCCGCCAGTTCGAGCGCCAGGGGCAGGCCATCGAGGCGTCGGCAAATCTGGGCGATGACGGAGGCATTGTCTTGGGTCAGGCGAAAATCGGGGCGCACCCGGCTGGCGCGCTCCACAAACAAGCGAATAGCTTCATAGGCGCCAAGCGCTTCCAGAGGAGGTAAATGTTGAGGGTCGGGCGATGACAATGGTGGAACGCGCATCACGCTCTCGCCGCCAATGCCAAGCGCCTCCCGGCTGGTCACCAGCAACGTCAAGCCGGGGCAGACGCGCAGGAGCGCCTCGGCCAGTTCTGCGCAGGCTTCAATGAGATGTTCGCCGTTATCCAAGATAAGCAACAACGATTTGTGGTGAAGCATGTCGGCCAAAGCCCGCGTCAGCGGATAATCCGGTTCGTCGCGCACGCCCAACACCCCGGCCACACTTTGCGCCACCAGCGCCGGATCGGAGAGTGAGGCCAATTCCACCAACCAGGCCCCATCGGGGAAAGCCGGGGTCGCCAACACCTCAGCGGCCACTTGTTGGGCCAGGCGGGTCTTACCGGCCCCTCCGGGGCCGGTCAGGGTGAGCAAGCGAGTGTTGCTCAACCGTTGCTTCACATCCGCGATTTCTTTTTCCCGTCCGATAAAACTGGTCAGGTGAATGGGCAAATTGTGGCGCGGAGCGGCGGGGGCAAGGCGCGGGGATCGTCCCCGGGCAAGTTCGTCCAGCGCCGCCCCCAATTCGCCTGCGGACGCAAACCGCTCTTGTGGGTCTTTGGCGAGCAATTTCAAAATAATGGCCTCCAGCGCCGGAGATACTTCAGGGCGAAGCTGGGTGGGAGGCGTGACCGGGGTGAAAATGTGTTGCGTGAGCACAGCCACCGGATCCTCGGCGTCGAAGGGCAGGCGGCCGGTGGCCCACTCATACAGAATCACCCCTAATGCATACAAATCGGCTCGGCCATCCGCAGGGCGCCCTTGAGCAATTTCTCGCGCTATATAGAAGACAGTGCCCGCCAGCCCGCCGCTGGTAGGATGCTCTGCCGCCATTGAACGGGCCAGGCCAAAATCCATTAACTTGACCGTGCCCTCCAGGGCCATAACCACGTTCTCGGGTTTGAGATCGCGGTGAATGATACCGTGAGCGTGGGCGTGCTCCAGTGCGGCGCAAATCTGGCGCGCGACAAACAAGGTTTGATCCAACGTTTCCGGTGGGCGCTGATAGAGGGAATGGCCCTCTACGTATTCCATGATGATAAACGCCGCGCCTGCCGCCTCGCCGGCATCGTACACGCCGACGATGTTGGGATGGTTGAGGCGCGCGACGGCCCGGGCCTCGCGCAACAGGCGGGCGCGGCCCTCTGTGCCCAGACCCGGGTCGTTGAGGATTTTTACGGCCACGTCACGGTCGAGAAGGCTATCATGGGCGCGATAGACGACGCCCATGCCGCCCTGCCCCAACTCGGCGTCGAGGCGATAGCGATTTTGGAATGTTTGACCGATCATAACTCCCTGGCCTCCAGGGCGTATTCAATGGCCTGCTCCATCGTCAACGCCCGGCCCTCGGCCCAGGCCGCCGAAAAAGCCGATTCGCCAATGCGCTTTTGAATGGCAGATACGTGTTGATCATATTCGGGCCGCTCATCCGGCGTCATGGGAGTCCCGGCGCGTTCACGCAAGGCTTCAGCCGCGCCCAACAGCCGCACGGCGTGCGCCAGTTGCCCCCGCGCTTCGGCGATGAAGGCGAAGCATTCGAGCTGATGGGCGACCGCCCCGTGCTGTCCCACCTCCTGAAAAGCTAAAATCGTCTCACGGTAAAGTTCCAGCGCTCGCGCGTGGTTGCCGTAACGCCGTTCCAGATGCGCCAGGTCGCTCATGGCCAGCGTGACATTAAACCTGGCCCCAAGCTCTCGATGCGCCGGAATGGCCTCTTCAAACCGCGCCCGCGCTTCAGCATAGTCGTTGCGGAATGCGGCAATCGTCCCGAGCATTTGCGCGGCGACGCCCTCCTGATAAAAGAGGCCGGACTCGCGCGATAATCGAATGGCTTCTTCTACGTAGCGGCGGGCTGTGTCAAAATCACTGTGCAGGGCGGCTGTCACACGCGCCAGGGTATTCAGCGCCCAGGCGGCCACATACACATCCCCGGCCGCCCGGGCGAGGGCGAGGCTTTCCTGCAACATGGTCTCGGCCTGCGCGCCGGCGCCAAGAAATTCCAGTGACATGGCGAGGATGACGAGCGCAAAGGCGAGTCCGCGCTTATCGTCACTCTGACGGTATAAGGCGACGCTCTCCTCAGCTTTCAGTTGTGCGGTTGCATTATCGCCTTGAGACAGGGACAAAAAGGCAAGTCCCCGCAAGGCTTCGGCCCGTGCGGTCAGACGTTGTCGCGCGGCCTCCCTCGAGAGCGGCGGCAAGGCTTCGACCTGCGCCAGCGCTTGCTTTGTCCAGGCGTGCCCTTCCACGGCGTAGCCAGCCGGAGCCCAGAAGGTGAGCAAAGCGCCGACGATGCGCAGGGCGCTGTCCGGTTCCCTCGCCAGCCCCCATTCCAACGCGGCGCGCAGGTTGTCATGTTCCACTTCCAGGCGGCGCATCCAGGCGGCGCGATCACGGCCCTGCAAACCCAAGTCGGCTGTTTCAGCGAATTGACCGTAGAAGGTGAGATGTCGGTCGCGCACGGCTTCCACTTCGTTGCTGTCTAGAAACTTCTCGCGCGAGTATTGGCGGATAGTTTCCAAGCGGCGGTAACGAGTTTCGCCCATCCATTCTTCCGCCATCATCAGCGATTTATCCACCAGCCGTGTGAGCAGGTCGAGCACCTCAAACTGTTCAATTCCGTCTCCGGCGCAGACAAACTCTGCCGCTTCCAGCGTCCAGCCGCCCACAAACACGGCCAGCCGTCGAAATACTATTTTTTCCTGCTCCGAAAGCAGGCTATAGCTCCAATCAATCATCGCCCGCAGAGTCTGCTGGCGCGGCAGAGCCGTGCGACTGCCGCCGGTGAGCAAGCGAAAACGATCATCCAGCCGGGCGGCGACTTGATCCACTGATAACATCTTCACGCGGGAGGCCGCCAACTCTATCGCCAACGGGATGCCGTCGAGCCGCTTGCAGATTCGAGCCATGACCGGCGCATTCTGAGCGGTGAGGGCAAAGCCGGCCTTGGCCGTTCCTGCGCGTTCAACAAACAACCGGATCGCATCCATTTGTGACAGTTCAGCCAGCGGCGGCAAGTGAGCCGGGTCGGGCGTTGTGAGCGACGGCACACGATAGGAAACTTCGCCGGCGATACCCAATGCTTCGCGGCTGCTGGCCAAAATGCGGAGTTTGGGGCAGGCGCGCAACAGCGCTTCGCTGAGTTGGGCGCAAGAGACAATCAGATGCTCGCAGTTGTCGAGCACGAGTAACAGCGATTTCGTGCGCAGGAAATCGGTCAGCACGGTTAAAATCGGGCGCTTGCTGTCTTCACGCAAACCCAACACTGTCGCCACCGCCCGCGGCACCAGCGTCGGGTCGGCCAGCGGCGCAAGTTCCACGAACCACACCCCGTTTGAGTAGTCGGCGCCCAGTTCGCTCGCTGCTTGGATCGAGAGCCGTGTCTTGCCGCATCCGCCCGAGCCGGTGAGCGTAACCAGGCGCGCCTCCGATAACAGCCGCTTGACTTCAGCCACTTCGGCGTCGCGCCCGATGAAACTCGTCAACTGTGCAGGCAGGTTGTCCGGTGAAACGTCGAGCGTGCTCAACGGCGGGAAATCGGCGGCCAAATCCGGCGCAAGCACTTGAAAGAGATGCTCAAGTTGAGACATCCCTTTCATGCGATGCTCTCCCATGTCTCGAAACGTCACTCCGGCGGGTAAATAACTGCGTACCAGATCGGCGACCTCCACCGAGATCAGAATCTGTCCGCCGTACCCGGCCGACATAATTCGGGCGACGCGATTGAGGGTATGAGTCGTCGCGTAATCGTCGCCGCGCGCTTCAGCCTGACCGATATGCAACCCCATGCGCACACAAACCGGAGCGCTCGTGGGCCATAGTTCCGAAGTCAAACCGCGTTGGGCGATCACTGCTGCCTCAATTGCTTGAGCCGGAGCCGCAAAGGCGGCTTGAAAAGCATCGCCGATAATTTTGAACACCTGGCCGCCGTTCGACTCAATCGCGGCCCGCAGGAGGGCATGGTGTCGTTCGAGCGCGAGGCGCATCTTCTCTGGCTCGCGCTCCCAGAGCGGCGTGCTGCCTTCGATGTCGGTGAAGAGGAAGGTGACGGTGCCGGAGGGAAGATGACTCATTTGAAACAATCATTCTAACTCATTGAGTTGTTCCATCTCTGCCTGGCTGAGACCAATATCGGCGGCGGCCAGATTTTCGGCTTGATGCTTGGCGTTGGCCGACATGGGAATGGTGATCACTCGCGGTTGAGCGGCCACCCACGCCAGCGCAATTTGATGCGGCGTGACCTGATGAGCTTTGGCTATCGCCTCAAGACGGTCAGTGATTCGCAGGTTGCCCTCATCCACCGGCGAATACGCGGTGATTACAATGTCGTTTCGCTGACAGTAGTCCAGCACATCGTTCCGCACGTAAGATCGATCCGACAGACTATATGGCACTTGATTGGTGAGAATCGGCGTTTCCGATAATGACTGGGCCTGTTTCAGCAGTTTCAGGTCAAAGTTGCTTACGCCGAGGTACCGCACTTTGCCATCCCTTACCAGTTTGTTCAAGGCTCGGAAAGCGCCCTCAAGACGCATGCTGGCGCTGGGCCAGTGGATGAGATACAGGTCTAGATAATCCAGGCCCAGGCGGCGTAAGCTCGCCTCGCACGAACGCAAGACCTGGTCATACTCCAAATTGGAAGGCGAAACCTTGGAGGTGATGAACAAGGCTTCGCGAGGGATTGCCGACTCGCGAATGGCCTGGCCCAGCAATTCCTCAGCATGGCCGCCCGCGTACATCTCGGCAGTGTCGAAGTGGGTGTAGCCTAGCTCCAGCGCAGAGCGCAACGCGGCCAACGACCACGCATCGCGGGCGCGCTCGGGCGACATCTCGCCCCCGATCTTCCAGGTGCCGAAGCCGATTTTGGGGAGAGTGACAGCGCCAATCGTTTCGTAGTTCATGTTTCCATTCGCAAAGCATCATGGTGTGCACGCAAAGTTTGATACTGACCTGAAAATAGCCTGTAAGCCGCTCATATGTTCTGAGGTTGCCATTTTCATTCGTGGTGGTGAACGTAGTTCATGAAGACTGTTGGCGAATTGTTTGCCCAGTCATTGGCAACGGATTTTTTAGCGGATGTAACGGATGGCATGCTCATCCGCTACATCCGTTACCCATCCGTTGCCAACGCATATTCAATTGCCTGCTCCATCGTCAGCGCCCGGCCCTCGGCGTAAGCCGCTGCAAACGCCGCTTCGTCTAGTTGCGAGCGGATGGAGGCGAGAATAGGCCCCACGATGAAACGCCCCCAGTACGGCGGGTTGACTGCGCCAACGGTTTCATCCAAGTTGTTAGAGACGCCCCACAACCGGGCCGCTCTCACCGGCTCACGGAGTGCGCTCGCCACGCCCGCCAGGCCTGTCAGACAACCGCTGATGAACCACTTGTCATTAAGCTGATGGGATACAGTCAGGCTGCCTCGGAACAGTCTGGCGGCTTCATCCGCCTCGCCGTGAAAGAGCCGGGCGAATCCCAAGATATATGCTGAGTGGGCAATGCCATAGACATCCTCCAACTCCCGCTCCAACGTTAAGCTTTCCTCCAACAGCGAAATAGCTGCTGTGTAATCACTGCGAAACACCGCGGCCCAGCCGGAATCGACTAATGATTGGGCGAGGCCCCATTTATCACCAATTTCCCGAGACAACGCCAGGCTTTCGCCGAACAATTCAGTAGCGCGATCGAAGTTGCCCCGCTGCTGAATTGTGTACCCGAGGACGCGGATGGCCCAGGCCAGGTTGGCCTTATCGCCCAACTCCCGGTACAATATCACACTCTCTTCAGCATAAGCTTTTGCCGAGTCGAGGTCATGCAGCGGTTCTTGTAGCATCCAACTGGCGGTGCGCAGCATTTGCGCCAGCAGGGCCTTTGGTAAACGTCCCCGCCGGGCCAACCCGGCTTCCAGCCAGTCACGCCCTTCCTGGTAATACCCCCGCGTCTGCCAAAAAGGCCATAGAGCGACGGCCAGCCGCGCCCCGGCTTCGGTCTGCTCTGCCTTCAGCGACCATTCCAACGCGGTACGTAAATTGTCGTGTTCAGCTTCCAAACGGTTGAGCCAACTTATTGGATCGCGCCCGCCGCGCAATTCCGGCTCGGCGCGTTCGGCCAGGGCTGAGAACCAGTCGCGATGCCGCTCGCGCAATTTCTCTTCTTCGCCGCTCTCTGCCAACTTCTCACGCGCATACTGGCGGATGGTTTCGAGCAGGCGATAGCGCGCCTCTCGCCCCCGTTCACGCTCCGCCACGACCAACGATTTGTTGACGAGTTGAACCAGCAGGTCCAATACCTCAGCCGCCTCAACCTCATCGCCGCCGCAGACGGCCTCGGCGGCCTCCAACGTCCACCCACCGGCAAAAACCGACAGCCGTCGCAACAAGGCGCGCTCCGGCCCGGATAGCAGGTCGTAACTCCAATCAATCATGGCCTGCAGGGTTTGATGGTGCGGGAGCGCGGTGCGGCTTCCACCGGTGAGTAAGTGAAAGCGATCGTCCAATCGCCCGGCGATTTGCTCCACTTTCAGCACCTTCAGCCGCGCCGCCGCCAACTCAATCGCCAGGGGGATGCCGTCGAGCCGATAGCACACCAGGGCGACGGCCAGGGCATTATCGCCTGTCAACATGAAGCCAGGCCAGGCCGTCGTGGCCCGTTCGACGAACAGACGCACAGCATCGTACTGCCTCACTACTTCAACCGATAGCGACAGATGCGGGTCAGGAGTAGAAAGCGACGGCACGCGAAAGAGCACTTCACCCGGAACCCCCAACTCTTCGCGGCTGGTCGCCACAATGTGCAAGTTCGGACACGTTTGCAGAAGTGCTTGAACCAACTGAGCGCAGGCTTCTACTAAGTGCTCGCAGTTATCCAGAACGAGCAATGCCTTTTTCGGGCGCAAGCCATCGGCGAGCGTGGCGAGGAAAGAGCGGCCGGCTTCTTCGCGCATCCCCAGCGTGACGGCCACCGTCTGCGGCACGAGCGCCGGGTTGGCGAGCGAGGCAAGCTCGATTAACCAGGTTCCATCAGAAAAGACGGCCAACATTTCAGCGGCGGCTTGCAATGAGAGCCGACTCTTGCCACATCCGCCAGAGCCGGTCAGCGTCAACAGGCGTGTTGTGGACAGGAGGCGCTTCACCTCCGCCAGGTCGTGTTCGCGTCCGACGAAACTGGTGAGTTGAATCGGTAGGTTGTGGCGGGGGGCTGACGAGGCAGGAACGTCAGCAGTCGGCGTTACGGCATCATCGCGTCGTGCTTCTGCGGCGAGTTCCAACAGCCGCGCCGCCCATTCCGGTTCTTGCTCGATGTGCAGAGCCGGAACAAACAAGGCAGTCAGGGTCGCCGCGTTGGGCACACGTTGATTCTGCTCCAGACGGCTGATTTGCGTGTCACTATACCCGACCGCAATGGAGAGTTCACGCTGGGTGAGGCCCGCCCGGCGGCGCAGGTATTTGAGCAGTTCGCCAAAGGTGGCAAATTGATCCGGTGTGACGGCGGCGGTGCGACTCAATGTGGCCCTTCCCCTAGAAAAAACCAACTTGCCGACGAGTATAGCGCAAACGGGTGAAATTTGGGGAATTTTAGGGGGATAATGGCAAGTTTCGCAAGAGGTTGGGTGATATGGTGCCGACAAGAAAACAAATCAGGAGGCTACTATGAACACCAACGATTGGTATACCCGCGAAAAACTTGCCCGGATCAAGCAAGAAGAGATTCTCCGTGACGCCCGGAACGCTCATATGTTTCCAACTGACTTCAAGGCGGCGTTGGCGAACCACAAGCAGTTGCTGGTCGCAGGCGTGTTGATTGCGGCGGTCATTCTGTTGGCCATCTCTGGCATGGGCGTGTGATTGGGAGGTGTCTTATGCGTATGATGTTTTTTGGGATAGCCGCCATTCTGTCCATAGTGGGCTTGACGTTGGCGGTTTACCAATTTGTAGTGCCTGGCGCATCACTCGAGGCTCAAACGCCAAAACCTGAGTCGGCAACCTACATCTTCCGCCTGCCTGGTCTTGTCCCCGAAGTGAAAGCCGGGGGCCTGATCCTGATCTCGATGCGTGACCAGTGCGTCTTCTTTGTGGCAGGGAGCTATCAGAAAGCCCTCGCGTTACGTTGGCCGTGGACCAAGCCCGCCGTCAAAAGAAATGCCTGCACGCCAGAATACTCGTCGGGCAGTCCCCGCAGGTGAGAATTTCAACCGCAAAAGGGAGGCGAGTTTAGACTCCCATTGCCCGCAACAGTTCAGGCGTCACCCGCACCAGAAAATCATGAACAGGTTCGAGCGCCAGCCCATACAGCGGCCAGGCGAAGACGAAGTTCCAACGGATTAGGCCGTGCAAACTACCGCCGGGCGAGTTCGTGTAATCCCAGGGCTTGCGGCCGGTCAGCTTCCAAATCAGCCAGCCGCCAATGTATTCAATGAGCCAAAAGCCGACAAGGTAAGCCACCGCCCGAATCAAAAAGAACTGCGGGCGAAGAAAGTCGTGCAGTGGCTCGTACAAAAACGCCATACTGCCGTACATGGGGAAATACCAGATGGAGGTGTGGCCCATCAACAGCCAGTCGTGTGCCTTGCCCGCGAGTCGGGGGCCAAGCCCGGTAAACAAAATCTCGCCGCACCAGCCGAGGCAACCGTAGATGAGGAAGCGGAGAAGGAGAGGGGACATTTGAGGTAACGACGCTCGCTGGCAACGGATGGGTAACGGATGTAACAGATGGGGCACACCTCATCCGCTACAAAATCCGTTGCCAACTCACTCATCCCTCTCGCCTTTTGTCGAGTCAGGCCGCCACAAATACTTGGCAATGTGAGTCTGCCAGCCCTGAAGCGCCCTCGGCGGCAAGATGCGTTTGTATTCCAAACGAGATCGCCCAAAATTCAACAGCAACCCTACCTTCGCCCCCGTCGCCGCCAAATAAGCGATCACTTGGGCAATCTCGTCATCGCCCATTTGATGCGCAACAGCTTTATCTTCCACCACGACAGACTCGTTGACCCAATGATCAAGATACAACCGCCCAAGCCAAACCTCGCCGTCATAGATTTCGAGATGGTACTCCTCAGGCGCTGTTAAACCATCTTTGACTATCTCAGCCGTCAACGCCTGCTGATAATGCCGCTCCTTCAGCCCCCGCGGCAATCGCCGATGCACCCGCATCGCCGCGCCGATAATGCGATACGTAATATCTTTGTGGGGAATGTCGTCATCGGCCATTGTTTATTGGCAACGGATTTTTTAGCCGCTTCGCGTGTAACGGACAGCGGGGTCAAAGTAATCCGTTACATCCGTTACCCATCCGTTGCCAACGCATAATCAATCGCCCCCTCCTCGATCCTCGCCCGGCGCCCGTTCGCCCGTCAACCGCGCCGCCGTCACTCAGCCGACCGTTTCCGCAGTTCCAGCAACGCTTCAAGTTCGGGTATCACAAGCAAGTCTTTTTGCCGCCCAGCCGCACGCTTGGCGTCAATCAAGGCCTCAAGCGACAAAACGCGCACTCGATAGCCAAACAATTCAGCCTCTTCAGCGTGTCGAACCACTTGTGGAAACTCTCCAAAGGGAGAGACTTCGCCAAGCAAATCCAATGCGCCAAGGTCGGTATCGAGCGTGAAATTCAGCCCGGCCAACACCGTGGGCGGATCGAGGTGGAAAGGAATGTCTGCCGGCGCACCGCGCAGTTTGGGGTGAATGGTCGCCAGCGCCCGGCATATCTTTTCTACGTTTGCGGGCGCGCGGTCGTAACACACATCCACATCATAGGTCACGAAGGCCGAGCCATGCACCATCGCCGCCAGTCCGCCGATCACGACGTAGTCGGCGTTGGACTCGGCAAAGAGGGCGATGAGGCGTTGGAAGTTCGTTGCGCTCATGCTGACTGTTCCTGCCGGGAACGCCATGCCTTGACTTCCGCCTGCAACGCAACAACAGAGTCAAGCATAGCCTGGCCTCGTAGCACACGTTCCGTCGGCGTCAACCGCAAATTTTCAATCAACAACGTGACATCTATGCCGAATGCGATTGCCCGCTCGACCGCGGAAAGAGAAGGAGAATCTTCCGGCGGCACTTCGGGTAGCAACGGAGTTTCATTCGTCATCTTCATCCTCCCCGCCAATAATCCTCGCCCGCCGTCCAATCGGGTCGTCGTCCTTCTCGATCAGCACCTCGCGCGTCTTGCCGCCGGTCTGCTCGCGGCCCACAATGCCCATCTCCTTGAGTTCGTCCATCAGCCGCGCCGCGCGCGGGTAGCCGATGCGCATCTTGCGCTGGAGCAGGCTGGCCGAGGCCGTGCCATATTGTTTGACAATGGCGATGGCCTGCTCGATCTGCGAATCTTTGTCTTCGACAGCGGCCTCACGGGCCAGCATGTCATCCCACGGCGCAGACGGCTTCCCCTCCTTTTCCTTTTCTTCCTTCATTTCCTTCTCTTCTTCCGGCTCATCCTCCTCAATTTCTTGCTCTCGCCAGAACGTCACCACCTTTTCCACTTCACGGTCGCTTACGAAACAGCCCTGCAAGCGGGTCGGCGCGGCGGCTTCGGGCGACAGGAACAGCATATCGCCTTTGCCCAACAGCGACTCGGCGCCGGGCGTGTCCAGAATCACCCGGCTGTCCACGCCGGAGGCGACGGCAAACGAGATACGGGCCGGGAAGTTGGCCTTGATCAGGCCGGTGACAATGTCGGTGCTAGGGCGCTGGGTGGCGACCACCAGGTGCAGGCCGGTGGCGCGGGCCATCTGCGCCAGCCGCACCAGAGTCCGTTCGGTCTCGTCGGGGGCCAGCAACATCAGGTCGGCCAACTCGTCAATCAGAATCACAACGTGCGGCAGGCGCTCGCCGTCCCGCTTGACTTTGCGATTGTAGGCAGTGATGTCGCGGGCCTGGGCGCTCTCGAGCAGTTTGTAGCGGCGATCCATCTCGCGCGCGGCCCAGCGCAGTGTGCCCACGATTCGGTCAAGCTCTACTTCCACTTTGCCGTAAAGATGCGGCAGGCCGTTGAAGCGCACCAACTCCACCATCTTCGGATCGATCATCACCATCCGCAAATCTTCGGGCGTGTTGTTGACGATGAGGCAGGTGATGATGGAGGTGATACACACCGACTTGCCGGAGCCAGTCGTCCCGGCGATGAGCAGGTGCGGCATCTTCCCCAGATCGGCGGCGATGGACGAGCCGGACACATCACGCCCCAGGGCAATCGCCAACGGCGAATTGACCCTCACAAAGCTCTCAGACTCCATCACCCCACGCAAGCCAACATTCGTCGTCTTACGATTGGGCACTTCGATGCCCACATAGGAATGCCCCGGCACAGGCGCTTCAATGCGAATCGGGCTGGCCGAAAGCGCCAGCGCCAGGTCATTTGCCAGCGCCGAGATTTGCGCCACCCGCACTTTGTATTTGCGCTCCTCGCCGCGCTCGTGATAGCCCGGCTCGACGGCGTACTGCGTCACCGACGGGCCGGTCTTGAAAGCAATCACCCTGGTTGGCACGCCAAAATCGGCCAGCGTCTTCTCGATGATGGCGACGTTGCGATTAATGTCGGCCTCCGAGACCTTGCCCGGGCCGCCATCGTCGAGCAAATCCAGCCCGGGCAGGCGGGCATCGCGCTTTTTGGTCTTGGCCGGCTTCGTTTCTTTGACCGGCTCGACGGTGAAGCGCTTGGTATATTTGACTTTCTCGCGTGGCCGGTCAAGCACAAGTTGCTTCGCTTTGGGAGTAGCGACGGCTACCACCGTCGTCGCCCGGTCGTCAAAGTCTTCGCCGCTGAGCCGGGCCTGTAGATAAATCAGCCATTGCAGAATGCGGCCGGGGGTCAGTCCGGCGGCAAAGGCGGCGCAAATCAAGAAGATGATGAAGAGGACCGGACTGGCCGCCGCGTCCAGCGCTTCGGTGAAGGCCAGCCCCACCGACCAGCCTACGATGCCGCCGCCTTCTCCAAGTGAGGCCGCCGCAAACAATATCCCTCTGAACAATTGCAGTAACCCCAACCCGCAGGCAAAAGCGATCTCGCCGGCAATGACCCGCCACCAGTTGATAAGCACCGGCCTGCCAAAGTTGTGAGCCAGGAGCGCCAGGCCGATTCCCGCCGCCGAGAGCGGGGCCACGATGGCCCCCGCCCCCAGCCAGCTTGTCAGCGCGTCCGAGAGCCACACCACGGCCCAACCATCCGTCAGGTTGAACAGGCCGAGAATGGCGATGAGCGAAAGCGCCAGGAGCGTCCAGCCGAGGATGTCAGAACCGTACCGGGCGATGCCTTGCGCCAGCCGGGCGGCGGCCAGCAAGAGCTTCTGCCAGCGTGAGAGCGTGGGCAGGGGCAACTGCTCCGGTGGGATTTCTTGAGCGAATTTCTTTGAAGGAATTTTCTTAGCCATAGCAAAAAGCCGCCAAACTCGTTGGCGGCTGGTATTGTACATTTTGTGAGGGCAAAAGCCAAACCTACCCCGCCACCGGATAATCCACCGTGCTGTCGTGGGCGGCCTCGTCGTTCATCTCGTGTTCCATCTCGGAAATAGCGTGGGCGACTTGCTCAATGGCAACGCGCTGTTTGCGGTACAAGTCGGCTTCGCTCACCGCCAGCCTCAGGGCCACTTCGCGCACCCGCCTGCCCTGCATGAATTTGAGTTCGAGGATGTTGTAGAGAATCCACTCGGCGGTGAATTTGCGCTGGCCTTCGGGCTTGATGCGCTCGATGGCGTCGTGCAGAACGGCGCGCAGGGCGTTGGTCGCGTTGCCGTCGTGTTCTCGCAGGGCGCGCTCGACGATTTTCAGTTTCAAGAGCGGGCTGTTGCTGAGCTTCGGTCCGCCCCAGTATTGGGTGAGCGCGTCGCGCACGTATTGAGCCAGATTAGAGTCGCTGGCCGGATCCGCTTGAAGCACTTGCGCCGACGAGTAGCGGGCCGCCGCTCTTAGCCTCTGCAGGCGATCCACTTGCGGCAGAAGCGAGTCGAGGGCGGCAAACACTTGTTCTTGCAGGCGGCGGTCCTCAAGGGCGGCGGCGGCGCGCTCAGCCAGGGCTTGCAGAGTCTTGACTTCGTCGGGCGTCAGGTCGGGCTGGGGAGCGCGGGCGCGCAATGCCAGCAGGCCGAGAATTTCGTCCGGCCGGGCCAGCCCCTCACCCTCGCTTTGGGCGTGAAGGGGCATGACCCAGTATTGCCCCCAGACAAACAAACTTCCGTTCTCCAGAGCCGCCGCCGAGCCGTTCTTCATCACGGCCCGTGTCAGGTCGGCGCTGTTCGCGGGCGGCTCGTCCGGCCCCACCCTGGCTTCCACCCGCGCCCCGCCGGCATCCACCACCGCCACAAAGGCCGACTGCACCCGCAGAAGATCGCACACCGCGCCCACCACCGACTCCAAAAATTGGCGGGTGTCGCTGGCGGTGAGCAGTCGTTCCTCCAGCATTTGTAAACGTTGAACGTCTGCCCGGTCGGCCCCGCCGCCATAAAACAGCCACCGCTCCAGCGGGATGCGAACCAGGGTGATGACGAATTGCAACAGCAGTAATGTGCCAATGACGACCAGGGGCACTGCCTGAGACTGCTCTAAACCCAGCCAGCGCTCGGCCCGGCTGGTGAGCACCATCACCGCCAGGGCGATCGAGGCCACGAACGGCCCGCGCAGTAACCACTGGAAGAGGCGGCTCTTGATCACCCGGTCGGCCTGGGCCGTGCCAAAGAAGGCGACGGTGTATGACATCGTCGTCAACATCACGCCGATGACCATGTTCCCGATCACGGAGAACGACCAGAAAATGAACGGATGCAGGATCGCGGTCGAGCCGCCCACCAACAGCAAATAAGGGAACACGCTCACCGGGAGCGCCACCGAAGCGATCATCAAGTAATTCATGCGGCGGCGGGTGGTGGTGGTGAGACAACGCTTGTAGGCGCGATACAAGTTCGTCAGGGCGACGCCTGCGCCTAGCGCAAAGATGAAGGTGAAAACCGAGAAGAGCGGGCCGGGTTGCAGTTGTTGGGCGCGGCCCTGAATGGTGGGTTCGGCCACCAGCCAATTGGTGAACACAGCCAGCGCCACCCAGGCGGCGGCCAACAAGTAGCCAAGGCGCACGGCCAGCCGCCGCCGCCCGCGCGAGGGCAGACCGGTCGTCGCCAGCAGAGCGTCAGAAAAGTGAAAGTAGGCCGGCGGCAGGAAGGCGATGCCCAGCCATTGAAACCGGAGCCAGGGCTCGGCGGCGGCGGCGCTGTTATAGAGCGAAGCTACTACGTCGGCCAGGAACACGGTGGAGATTGTCACCAGGATGGCGCTGTAGGATCGCGCCACCCGGTCGTGCAAATTGAAGGTGAGGCTATAGAGCAGAAGCGAGAACGCCGTGACCACAATCGTCGCCGTCAGGATTTGGTTGAAGGAGGCGAGGAGGTTGGCGAGGAGGATGAGTAAAGCGGAAAGGGACATACAAAGGGATAGTGAACAGGGGTCAGTGAACAGTGAACAGGGGTCAGTGATCGGCCATCACCGGCCACTGATCTCTAACTACTAGCCGCTCTTACTTCAAAGACATGCCAAAGAACAGCGCAATATCCTGATTGGCGAAGTAGCGGTCGTTGTAGCCGCAGAAGGCGAAGCCGTGTTTCTGGCAGAAGGAGATGGCAGGGTAGTTCTTGGATTGGACTTCGACGACCAGGCGCTGAAGTTTGGCTTTGCGCGCCCAGTGCACGGCAGAGGTGATCAACACCGTGCCCAGCCCTTGCCGCCGCATCTTGCGCTCGACGGCAAACTCGGCGATCCAGCCGGCGCCGCTCACCGCGCCCTCGGCCACGCTCAGGTAGCCGTGCACTTCGCCGCGCGACTCGGCGACGATGAACAGCCGCCGCGACTGCCACCCGGCGGCCAACGACTCGACTTCACGCGGATAGGCCACCCGCACCGAGCGCGGCAGGCGCACTTGCCGGAAGATGACGGCGATCTGGTTGTCCTCTTCGCGGTGATCCATTTGCCAGACGTAATCGGTGCTGTAGCTGTGATCGAAAGCAGTGATCGCGGCGATGTCGTCGGCAGTGGCCGGGCGGACGGTGATGGGGAGGCGTTCGGAAGACATGTGAAGTAGTTATTGGTTAGTGGTTATTGTATCGCATCCTGAGTATACATTGAGTCGCGGCTGAGGGTGGCAGGGCTTTCCCAAAGTCGCCTGGCGATTGGAAATCGCGGCACGCTTCGCGCAAGGCGAAGTCCACCTTCGTGGACTGCGGTTTTAGCCGACGTAGGTCGGCTTCGCCTTATGTTGGTGCACGCTTCGCGTCAACTGCCGAGTCAAGGGACTTTAGGAACGTCCTCGAGGGTGGAGATCAGGGCGTCGGCGTGGGCGGGGCGGGTTCCACGATGGTGATGGGGAGGGTGCAAGGTTCGGGAGACTGACCGGCAGAGTCAATGACCACCAGGCGCAGGGCATAGCTACCCGGCTCTTGCAGGCGAGTATCCCATTTTCCAAGAATTCCCTTGACAACAGGATGGGTCACGTTGTTTTCATCCCGCTGAGAGGTGATCACCGGCAACCAGTTTTCACCCAGCGTTGAAATCTCCACTTTATAAAAGGCGAAGTTCTCGACGTTGGCCGTGCCGCGCACTTCCACTTCACCAGCAAGAATTGCGCCAGGGATCGGGCTGTCAATGGTGGCGTCCGGATTCAGACAACCTGCGCCAGCCGCCGGGACGGGTGTGCGCGTGGCGAGCGGCGAGTCGGCAACTTCGGGCGTGGGCGTTTCGAGGCCGGGGAGGACAAAGAACGGAGTCCAGGTGGGGGCCGGGGTGTCGGTGGGAAACGGCGAAGTAGGGGTGGGCGGGACGCCGAATAGCTCGGTGAGGTTGGGGGCGATGAAGGCGCTCAACAGCAGGACGGCGGCCATGAACGTCAAGGCGACGAACGCGAGAGTCATCGCGCGACTGCGAGAACTGATCAGGGCTTCCCGTTCAACGCCAAAGACCGTGAACCGCAACCGCCGCTGTGCCCGCCACCACGACCAAAGTTGCCATGCTCCCACCAAAATCAGCGCCAGATATATCCATCGTTGATTGCGGGCGATCCAGAGAATCGCGTCGGCCATTCAACCTGACCTGCAAGACCAGACCTGTCAGGTTTTAAGAAACCTGACAGGTCTGGCCCTATCCCTTCGGAAGATTTCGCAATACGCCCCGCAAAAGCGCCGTCAGGCGAGGCGCGACGAGGCGGCCCGTTTCCATCACTTCGTCGTGCGTCGTCTCTTTGTCGCCGCCGAGGTTGACGATGTTGCTGATCGTCGAGATGCCCAGCACCTTCATACCGCCGTGCCGGGCCACCGTCACCTCAGGCACGGTGGACATGCCGACCGCGTCCACGCCGATGAGCTTGAGGAAGCGCAGGTCGGCGGGCGTCTCAAACGACGGGCCGGCCAGGCAGACGTAAACGCCCTGCTGGAGTTTGAAACCGGCTTCTTCGGCGGTGCGCAGGGCGGCGGCGCGCAGTCCAGGATCGTAGGCGTCTTTCATGTCGGGGAAGCGCGGGCCGAGCGACTCGTCGTTCGGCCCGCGAAGCGGGCTGAACCCGGCCATGCCGATGAAGTTGAGGTGATCGGTGATGAGCATCAGATCGCCGGCCCGGAAATGCTGGTTGATGCCGCCGGCGGCGTTGGTGACGACGAGGGTCTGAATGCCGAGAGCGCGCATGACGCGCACCGGCAAGGTGACGGCGGCCATCGAGTGGCCTTCGTAAAAGTGCGCCCGCCCCTGTTGCACCAGCACCGCCTGCCCTTCGACTTTGCCGATGACGAGCTGACCGGCATGGCCGTGAACCGTGGAGCGCGGCCAGTGAGGCATGTCGGTGGTGGGGATGATGTCGGCCTCTTCAACCGAGTCGGCTAACCCGCCCAGACCGGAGCCAAGGACGAGGCCGACGACTGGCCGGTGCCGCGTCCGCTGGCGAATAAAGTCCGCCGCCTGATCAAAATGGGCGCGGGTGTAAGTCTCAATCATTTGTTTTCTCCGTTTGAGCATAGATGAGGGTGGTGGATAAATTCGCGTGGCCGAGCAATTCTTGCAGGCGGTGCATGTTCTCGCCGGCGCCCACCAAGTGCTTGGCGAACGAGTGGCGCAGGGTGTGCGGGGTCACGGCGGCGGCGATCCCGGCGGCATCGGCGTAAGCCTTGATGATCAGCCACAAGCCCTGCCGCGTCAGTTTTTGCCCGCGATGGTTGAGGAAGAGGGCCGGGTCACTCGGCTCTTTGATCAGGCCGGGGCGCGAGCGCAATAAGTATTCCTTGAGCGAGGTCAACGCTGTTTCGTTACGAATAGGGATCACGCGCTGTTTGCCGTTCTTGCCCCGGCAGGTGATCGCGCTTTTGTCGAGGTCGAGGTCGCCCATTTCGAGAGTGACAAGTTCGGTGACGCGCATGCCGGTGGCGTAGAGCAGTTCGAGCAGGGCGCGGTCGCGCAAGGCTTTGGGGCCGCTGGCATGCGCTGGCGCAGCCAGCAGGCGATCCACTTCGTCGTGGGTGAGGATGCGCGGGGCGCGCTTTTCGATTTTGGGCGACTCAAGGCCGCGACTCGGATCACTGGCGACGTGGCCTTGTGCAGAGAGAAAGTGAAAGAACGATTTGACCGCCGCCACTTTGCGGGCAACAGTGGCCGAGGCATAGCCCCGCCCCTGCATGTCGGCCAGGTAATCCTTGAGCATGTTCGAGGTGCAGTTGGCTGGCTCCATCACCGGCCCGGCCGGGCGCGCGCGCAGAAACTCGACGAACTGAGTCAGGTCGTTGCGGTAGGCGGCGATGGTGTTATCCGAGTAGCCCTTCTCTGAGGCCAGGGTCTCCAGAAAGCGGCTGAGGTATTGCTCCATCCGTGTCCTCCTTTTTCCCCCAAGATCACATAACATGATTATAGCCATGAGTTTCCATAATGCAACTGCGGGGAAATCCCAAAAGCCCAAACTCCAAAATCCCAAACCCCAAAACCCCAAATTCCAAATCGGTTGGCTGAAAGACTCTTGGGTTTTTGGCAGTTTGGATTTTGGGATTTGCTTTTCGTCTTTGGACTATAATCGCATCATGCAGGACGCGCTCAACCCCACCTCAAGCGACAGCTTCATCGGCGACGATGCCTTCAAGGTTGGCGTGAACTATGGCACGGCGAGTCGCTATCAGGCGGCGGGTGACATTGTCATCAACCAATACTTCACCGCGACCGAGGCCGCCGCCCGGCCCGAAGCGCGAAATCGAATCCGCGTTTTGGTGGTTGCGCCCGATCCGTTGAGCACGCCGCTCTCGCCGCTCAACATCGCCGCCGAGTGGAACAAGCTCGCCACGCGCGCCCAACGCTTCAAGCATCCGGTCGCCCTCATCCGCCTCAACCCGCCCACCTTCAAAGAATTGCAGGCCGCCGCCGCCGACGTAACGCAGCCGTTCCATATCATCCACTTCATCGCGCACGGCGACGGCAAGTATCTGGCGCTCGAAACGCTCGACGGCGGACTCGACTTGCGGCCTTACGATCAGGTGGCCGAGTGCCTGGCGCGATGTCAGGCCAAAGTGATTCTCTTCAACGTTTGCAAGTCACTGCCGCTGGCTGAAGAAACCTCCCGAAGGTTGGCCCACTCCACTTCGTTCCGGGGTGCTTTGCAAACCTTCGGGAGGTTGACCACGTTGATCGCCGCCGAGGGCGATGTGCCGGACGGCGGCGCGACCGAGTTTGCCGATGGCTTGTACGCCGGGTTGTTCGGCGGCCAGTCCCTCGCCGAGTCGGTGAAGATGGGCGAGCGGGCGATGACGGTGGCCGGCGTGTACACGATTCGGGGCGACGAGGCGGCTAAACCGTTCGAGAAAGTTCCAGCGGACGTGGGGCCGATCCTGTTCACGGGTGACCCGCCTCACAACTTTTGGCTGGCCGGCTTTAGCCCCGGCGGCTTCGTGGGCCGTGCCGACGAATTGCGCGACAACATCTACTTGTTCTTGCAGGCGGGCAACAGCAAGGCGGCCTTGTTCGTCACCGGCATTGGCGGCATTGGCAAGACGACGCTGGCGATGGCGGCGGCGCGGCGCTACGGCTGGATGTTCCCGGCGGGCATTGTGATTGCCTCGGCCAGAGACGTGAGCGGCTTCGGCGTGCTGAAGGTGGTGGAGGCGATGGACTCGGCGCTGGGCACGGAAGCAGGCCGGAGCAAAGACCCGGCCTCGGCGGCGCTGGCCGTGCTCAACGACGGCCCGCACTTGCTCATTCTCGACAACCTGGAAACGGTTGAAACGCCGGAAGCGCGGCGCGAGTTGGCGCAGTTTGTGGCCCGCATCGAGGCCGAGGCCGGTTCGCGGGCGTTGCTCACCATGCGCCCGCGCGCCCTGCCCGAGTTCGCCGACGCGGTGCGATTCGGCGAACTGCGCGTGGGACCGCTGGCACGCGCTGACGCGATTCGCGTGCTGGAAGACCGCGCCCAGCCCGAGGGCCGCAAACGCCTGAAAGGCCACGAAGCCGAACTGGCCGAGGCCGCCTTCCTTCACCCGGCGCTGTTGGTCTTTGCCGCCGGGCGTTTGCACCTTGCGCCTTACAAGACCGTGCTGAGTTGGCTGAGAGAACTGCGTGGCGACTCGCTCGACACCGAAATCCCGGCCCGGCTGGGGGCGATGGTGGACGATGTGGACGCGGAGCGGGTTGCGCCCGGCGCGGCGCGCCTGCTTTGCACGCTGGCGTTGTTCAGCGGCGGGGCGACGGAGGAGGCGGTTGAGGCGGTTCACCCCACCCCCCAACCCCCTCCCCCATCGAAAAAACGCCGACGGGAGAGGGGGAGTCTCCCCTCTCCTGACGGTGCAGTTCCGTCAGGGGAGGGGCCGGGGGTGGGGTTAGACCAAACTCTCCTCCAACTCGTCAAAGGCAACCTGGCCGAACTCGACTCGCGCGACCGCTACAGCGCCGGACTGCTGGTGGCCCAGTGGGCGCGGCAACACGGCCCTTACACGCCTGCTGAGTGGCGAGCAGTTGAACGGCGACACGCCGAATACTTCCTTGAGTGGGCGCGAAAATACAAGCGCGGCAAAGAAGACAAGTGGCGCGAGTACGATGTGGAATGGGAGAACATTGCCGCTGGAGCCAAATGGCTCTTTGCCCAAACCGGGCCAGAGCATGCGAAGCTGATTTGCGATTATGCCGCCGCGCTCGTTCCTGTCATCTATTTCCGCAAGCTGGCCGAGGAAAAAGATTGGCTGATGGCCGGGCTGGAAGCGGCGCAGGCCAGCGGCGACCGAAAGCGTGAAGGATTGTTCTGCAATCAGCTTGGGCTTTGGCACAACGCTCGTGGCGACTACGCCGCCGCGCTGGAGTGGTATAGGAAGTCGGTTGTTATCAAAGAAGAACTTGGCGACCGGGCCGGGCTGGCCACGACCTACAACAACATCGGCCTGATTCACGACGCTCGTGGCGACTACGCCGCCGCGCTGGGGTGGTATGGGAAGTCGGTTGCCATTAGCGAAGAACTCGGCAATCGCGCAGTGCTGGCCACCACCTACAACAACATCGCTGGCATTCACTACGCTCGTGGCGACTACGCCGCCGCACTGGAGTGGTATGGGAAGTCGGTTGCCATCAGTGAAGAACTCGGCAACCGCGCCGGGCTGGCCGCCACCTACAACAACATCGGCCTGATTCACTACGCTCGTGGCGACTACGCCGCCGCGCTGGAGTGGTATGGGAAGTCGGTTGCCATCAGCGAAGAACTTGGCAACCGGGCAATGCTGGCCACCACCTACAACAACATCGCGACTATTCACTACGCTCGCGGCGACTACGCCGCCGCGCTGGAGTGGTATCAGAAAGACCTTGCCATCAACGAAGAACTTGGCAACCGGGCCGGGCTGGCCGCCACCTACAACAACATCGCTGGCATTCACTACGCTCGTGGCGACTACGCCGCCGCACTGGAGTGGTATGGGAAGTCGGTTGCCATCAGCGAAGAACTTGGCAACCGGGCAGTGCTGGCTACCACCTACAACAACATCGGCTCAATTCACGACGCTCGTGGCGACTACGCCGCCGCGCTGGAGTGGCTTGGGAAGTCGGTTGCCATCAAGGAGGAACTCGGCGACCGGGCCGGGCTGGCCACCACCTACAACAACATCGGCGAAGTTCACCGCGCTCGTGGCGACTACGCCGTTGCTCTCGAGTGGTTTCAGAAGGCTTTGACTATTCGGGAAGAAATCGGGGACCGGGCCGGGCTGGCGACCACCTTGCACAACATGGGCTACGTTGCCCTTGACCAAAACGACCTGCCCCGCGCGCTCGACCTCTTCACGCGCTCGCGCGATCTGTACGCTGAGATTGGGTTGGAGAAGGAGGTGGCGGAGGAAGAGGAGAGGATGGAGGAGGTGAAGGGGCGGAGGGAGCTGTCAACGGATTCGGGGAACTGATTGAGCGGATTATGACGGCCAACAATCCGTGTAATCTGTTCTCAAAATCTGTTGACAGCTTGCACCCCTTTCGCCGCGATTGGGTTGGAGAAGGAGGTGGCGCGGGAAGAGGGGATGATGGAGGAGGTGAAGGGGCGGAGGGGAGAGCACGGATTTTCGGAATGAGCGGATTCGATCCGCCTATTCTGTGAATCCGTGCTCTTGTTCATGTTCTCGCCTTCGCAGAAGGCAATCCGTTGTCAGAACTACACCACCGGCCCCGACAGCCACCTCTTCAGCAACTACCACTCGGCCCGCATCCCCACCACCGCCAACGACGGCGCGGGCGCGAACTACTCGCGCTACATCAACGCCGACGTGGACGCCTGGCTTGACCAGGCCGCCGCCACGACTGACGTGGCCGCCCGCCAAGGGGTCTACTGCAACGTTGCGGCGCAGATCAACAACGACCTGCCGCGCATTTTTCTCTATGAGCGAATGTTCGTCAAAAATCTTGGTTACAAGCCGATCCTATGAAATGATACAATTCGGGCTGGACCGATCTCCATGTTCAACAACAAAAGCGCCCTTCTGCTCCACAACCCCCGCCAGCTCAACTACGGCATCGCCGTCACCGATGTGGACGGCGATGGCGCATTTGAGATGATCGTCGCCGGGTTCGGTCACCCCAACATGGTGTTGAAATGGAATGGTTCTGGCTTTGTCAACGTTGCCAGCGAAACATTGGCCGATGCCAACCGCCAGTCTATTGGCGTGGCCGCAGGCGATATTGACGACGATGGCCGCGAAGAGATTTACATTCTCAACACCGACTCCTTCGCCGGGCAAAAGCGCGTGGCCGACCGGCTGTTTGTGTTTGGCGACGACGGCTGGCGCGATCTCTTCTCGGTGCGCGGCAATCAGGCCGCTCTCAACCTCACCGCCGGCCGCTCGGTGGCCGCAGTCGATCGCGACGGCAACGGGCGCTACGGTTTCTTCGTCGCCAACTACGGCGGCCCACTCCGCCTTTACGAATTGAACGAAGACGGCGAGATCGCCGACGTGGCCCACGAGGCCGGCTTGGACCTGAGCACCGGCGGACGCAGTCTTGTCGCGCTCCCGCTGGTGTCGGAACGCATGGATATTTTTGCCGGCAACGAGCAAGGCCCGAACTTCCTATTCGTCAACCGCGGTGATGGCACGTTTGAAGAAGCCGCCGAAACACGCGGCCTCGACGATCCGTTTGAACATGCGCGGGGCGTGGCCGTGCTGGATGCCAATGGCGATGGCCGTTTCGATCTGGTCTGTGGCAACTGGGAAGGGCCGCACCGGCTGTTTGTGCAAACGGCGGACGGCCATTTCAGAGACGTTGCCCCGGCGGCCCTGGCTGAGCCGTCCCGCGTCCGCACCGTGATCGCCGCCGACTTCGACAACGACGGGTACGAAGAAATTTTCTTCAACAACATTGACGACTCGAATCGCCTGTTCGGCTTCCGGGATGGCAAGTGGGTGAAGCTGAGAATTGGCGAGGCGCTCGAGCCGGAGGGATTGGGAACCGGCGCGGCGGTGGGCGACTTTGACGGCGATGGCCGTCTGGAGTTGATCGTCGCCCACGGCGAGTCGGCTCCCCAGCCGTTGACGCTGTATCACACCCCGAAGAACGGTCATCACTGGTTGCGCGTTCTGCCGCTTACCGCCCACGGCGCTCCGGCTCGCGGGGCAGTCGTCACCCTTGCCGCCGGTGGCCGGAGTCAGCGCCGGGCCATTGACGCTGGAAGCGGCTATCTGTGTCAGATGGAGCCGGTTGCTCACTTTGGGCTGGGCGGCAACCTCAACGTCGAACGGGTCGAAGTCCGCTGGCTCGACGGCAAGACCGTCACCATCAATGCGCCGCAGGCGGATCAGCTCATCCGCGTGCCCCATCCCAATCAGCGAAACGCGGACGCAGAGCACACCGACAAGCACGGCTTCAGTTTTTGATCTAATATACATGGCAGAAAGGATGCACCCCATGGACCCAACTGCCCTCGCCACCGCCGCCACTGCTCTGCTTGCGCCTTACGTTGCCAAAGCCGGAGAGAAGCTCGCCGAGAAGGTGGGCGAGAAACTGCCTGAGCAAATGGGCAAGCTGTGGACGGCAATTGCCGCCCGGTTCAAAGGCAAGCCCGCCGCCGAAGAAGCGGCCAAGGACTTAGCCGCCAAGCCCGACGACGAAGACAACCAGGCCGCCTTCCGCAAAGAATTGAAGAAACTGCTGGCCGACGACGCCGACTTTGTGAACGAACTGGCGAAGCTGTTGCAAGCCGCGCAAGCGGCCCACGCCGCATCGGGCGACATTTTCATCGGCGACAACGCCTTCAAGGTCGGCGAGAACTACGGCACGATTGTGTACGGCAGTGGCAATCAGGTGGGCAACACCACCAACGTCCGCCAGGGCGGCATTGACAACAGCGGCTCGATTACCGTCGGCAGTGGTGATGTGACCGGCGGCGACAAAACTTCGACTTGACCAGAATTGTGCCAACACCCTGAGCGGAGCGGCGGCGCAATTCCGCCGCGCAGTCGAAGCATGTCCTGAGCTTGTCGAAGGGGGTGCGGTGCTTGTGCAGGAGCCGCGCCCTTCGACTGCGGCGAGAAGAACTCTCGCCTCCGCTCAGGGCGCTGACGTTCCTAAAGAAACAAACGATGAACGGAACCCTTGCTCTCGCCGGAAGTGGCGAATATTTGGAACCGATGGAGCCGGTGGATCGTCTGCTCCTCAACCGGTTGGATGGCGAGGCACGCGTGGTCTGCCTGCCCACCGCCGCCGGAACCGAAGGGAGACAGGTGATCGAACGCTGGTCGAAACTGGGCGTGGATCATTTCACCCGGCTGGGCGCGCAGGTGGAAGCGGTGGAAGTGATTGACCGCACTAGCGCGAATGACGAATCGCTGGCGGCCAAAATTCGGGCCGCCAACTTCGTTTATCTTTCCGGCGGCAATCCCAATTATCTTTTCAAGACGCTGAAGGACACGGCGGCCTGGCAGGCGATTACGGGCGTATTGGCAAACGGCGGCGTGGTGGCCGGGTGCAGCGCCGGGGCGATGATTTTTGGCGAGAACATTCCCAGCTTCCCGGCACTCTGGCCTCTACAACCTGCCTTCAACTTTCTGCCCGGCGCCGTCATCATGCCTCACTACGACGAATTTGGCGGCGGCCTCAAGCAAGCGGTGAGAACGCTGGTTGGCAGGAAAACATTGCTGGGCATCGAGGGGGACACCGCGCTTGTGCGCTACGATGGCAAGTACGAAGTGGCCGGCTCGGGCGGGGTGACGGCCTGGAACGGGAAAGGCAAGAGGCGGTTTACAAGCGGTGAGAGGGTGGAGTGGTAATAAGAGAGATGCCAGACGACACGTTTTCCGGCGACTACGCCTTCAAGGTTGATACCAACCTCGGCACGATCAACTACAACGTCGAGGCCGCCATCGTTGCCGCCTCGTTGCACCAACTGCCGCCGCCCCCGCCCGACTTTGTGGGGCGCGAGGCCGAGTTGGCCGAACTGCTCGACGCCGTCAAGACCGGCCACGTCGCCATCTCCGGCTTGCGCGGGCAGGGCGGCATTGGCAAGACGGCGCTGGCCCTCAAACTCACCTGCCACGCTTCCGCCGAATAGGCCTTCGCCACAAACACACAGCCGACCAGACTCAAGGCGACGGCAATCAACTTGCGCGGCGTGAGTTGCTCTTTGAGAATGGGCCGGGCCAGCAGAACCGTAAACGC
>Ga0247727_10005403_pt1 | contig 25963 bp, 20 predicted proteins | sample WisWelCaveWW1625_FD_202498 | JGI IMG/M metagenome (GOLD analysis project Ga0247727, IMG submission 202498) | Biofilm microbial communities from Wishing Well Cave, Virginia, United States - WW16-25 | ecosystem: Environmental > Aquatic > Deep subsurface > Groundwater > Cave microbial mat | place...
AAAACCGTTGCTCCAACTCCATCAGCGTGCGCGGATAGTCTTCCATTCAACGCGATACTACAGATGGGGTCTGGTTGAGTCAAAGGGATAGGCCTTTGGGCGGATTACAGGAGAAATGTTCAATCGAACGACTCCGACCATCCGCCCTCGCGGTCTCGGGCGATCCTCACCCGGTCAGGGAGCGGCTCCTTCAATGGGAGGATCCATGGCGCCGTCGCGATCCATTCCCGCTGCGCCGCCAGGTTTGCCTCGGGATCAATCAACAACTGCGGTTCGCGTCCGTTCAACGAGCACAACACCGCGGCGCGGACTTCGACGGATTCATACCCCCGTGCCCGGTACTGATCGGCCAGGTGATGAGCAAATTGGAGGATCAAATCGGGTCGAGTGGACATTTTCCTGAGCTGCCGGCTGCTCAAATGCTCGGCCGGGCGAACCTCCCAAGTGCGGGGCGTTTTCGGGTCGGTCACGAAAAACGTCACGCGCGCCTCCTTTGATCGCAGCTTCATATGCCAGGAGAAATTATGACCCTCCTCCGTCCAACTGACATCGCCGGGGTACAGCCAATGTCGCAGTGGCAGCAGAACCTGCACGGCCACATACACCGCCAGACAGGTGATCGTCAGCCGCCGACGCCAATCGAACGGAACCGCGATCTCCGAGCCTGCGGGGAGTTGACCCAGCCGTTGGAATCCCAGCCGGCGCGCCAGCGTTCGCGGCCAATCGGGCGGAAAAAACAGCAGCGTGGCCGCCAACATGAACCACGGAAAGATGCCGATCTGAAACAGCCGGGCGTTCATCAGGTGGAAGAACACCGCGAACCCGAAGGCGTACAGCCGGGTTCGTCGCCACAGCAGCGCGGGCACAACCAGCAAATCCAGCAACAATCCCCCGTAGCTGAACAAGTGGACCACGAACTCGTTCGTGAAGTACGGCCCGATCAGAGGAAAATCCGTTCGCCGCGCCAGCCACGTCCGCAACGGCTCGCAGCGCAGCCAGTCCGCATTGAGCTTGGCGATGCCCCCAAAGAAATAGGCGATTCCAATCTGAAACTGCATCAGCCACAACTGCCACGCCGGCAGTGTATCCGACCGCCACCCCGGCCGACGCCAGGCATCCACTGCGAACGCCCGGTGGGGCGAGATGAAAATCATCAGGAAACTCACCAGGCAGATCAGATAGAAATGATTCAGATAATTGGCTCGCTCCAAGAGAAATATGTAAGTGAACCCCAGGAAGAAGAGGACCGCGCTGAGCCGATAAAACAACCCGACCGCCATCAATCCCGCCAGCAGACCCAGCACCCCGAAATGAATATACATCCCGTCGCCCGGCCACGGTCGCACCCAACCAAAACCCCAGTAGGTGAAGTGGAAGGACGGCTCGATGTAGTAAGAGGTCACCAACCCGTGGTGGACGAAACGCCAGACTTCCACCAACATCAGCAACCCGAAGGCGAGGCGAAACACCACCAGCGACGCAGCGTCAACCGGCTCGAACAGTCTGCTGACCAAACCGCCGCGGCGCTGTCGCTTCGGTCTTGGCATCACCCGGCTTCAAGGTGTCGCCGCCGGCGGGGCCGGGGCGGGCAGCTCCCGTCCAATCACCGCCCAGCGCAGATAGGCCGTGCCTTGGAGCGGCGTGCCCTGGACCAGCGCCATCAGTTCCTCGTACATCTGCCGGGCTTCTTTGAGCTGGCCCATCGCCTCCGCGCACCGGGCCGCGCCGAGCTTCGCCAGGCCGACCGTGTAATTATCGGCCGACGCCACTGCCAGGCGCTCGTACTGTTGCCGGGCGGCGGGGAGGTTGCCTTGGGCTTCTTCCACCGCTGCCAAGCCGATCTGTGCGGATGGCGCGAGCGCGTGGCCGGGAAATTTCTCCAAAAACGCCCGGTAATGCTGCGCCGCCTCGGCGTAGCGGCCCTCCCGGTAATGCAGATCGGCCAATCGCAACCGGGTCTGCCCTGCAACCTCCTTGCTCGGGTCATCCCGGAGAATCGCTTCGAGCGATGCCGCGTCCCGCGCCGTCGCCAGCCGCTGGGCCACTTCCTCGGCCTGCTGCGCGACCCGTTGCTGCCACAGGAAGATGACCACACCCACTACGATCACGGCCAACAACCCGCCCGTGACCTTGCGACCGTGTTGCTGCCAAAACACGTCCGGCTCGAACTGTTCGGAGAACCGGAAGTCCGTTTGTTTCGTGTCGTCAGCCATACCGGGCGCACATTGTTGCGACCGTCCGTCAAAAGGCAAGCCCAATACGGGTGCGATCTAAAGTGTCGGTCAGACACGCGAGAGAACAGTACCGCAGCCGTCCCCGGCTGCGAGTTCGGCCGGCGTCCCGCCGCCAGACCCGCCGCACCGGGACGGTGCGGGAACCCGCAGCCGGGGACGGCTGCGGTACACGCACGTGACCGCCACTTTCAATCGCACCCGCCCAATACCGCCGTCAGCGCGGAGGTGGATGGTCGAGCAACACCTGGATGATCCGGCCCGCGGCGCCGCCGTCCCAGTATTGGGGGACGCGACCCGGTTTGCCGTGGCCACGCAGGACTTTCCGGGATTCCTCGACGATCCGCGCGTGACTCGCACCGACCATCGTATTGGTGCCCTCCGTCACCGTGATTGGCCGCTCGGTGTTGGGACGCATCGTCAGGCAGGGCACGCCGAGCACGGTGGTTTCCTCCTGCACGCCGCCGCTGTCGGTGAGCACCAGCCGGGCGTGCGACAACAGCCACAACGAATCCAGATACCCCAACGGCTCCGTCAACTTCAGGTTCGGCCAGCGCTGCAGCTCCGGCCAAAAACCAAATTGTTCCAAGCGATTCTGCGTCCGCGGATGCACCGCGAAGACCAGCGGCAGTTCCTTCTGCACCACGTCCAGCGCCGACAAAATCTCCAGCAACGTCTCCCGCACGTCCACGTTGCCGGGACGGTGCAACGTCACAAATCCGAAATCGCCCACCAGTCCGAGCCGCCGGCCGATGTCGGATTGCTCGGCCGCGTCGCGCAGCTTCAGGAGCGTGTCGATCATCACGTTGCCGACGAAGAAGATCTTCCCGGCCGGCACCCCTTCGCGCCGCAAATTCTCGTCGGCATCCGGGCTGGTCGTGAAACAATAGTCGCTGAGCACATCGGTCACGAGGCGGTTGACCTCTTCCGGCATCGTGCGGTCGCCGCTGCGCAGGCCGGCCTCCACGTGGGCGACCGGTACGCACAACTTTGCCGCCACGATCGCCCCGGCCATGGTCGAGTTCACGTCGCCGACCACCACCACCAGGTCCGGGCGGGTGGCCGACAGATATTTTTCCAGTTCGACCATGATCTTCGCCGTCTGCTCGGCGTGCGCGCCGGAGCCGACGCCGAGATCAAGGTCCGGCTTAGGCAACCCGAGTTGGTCGAAGAACAGCCGCGACATGTTCTCGTCGTAATGCTGCCCGGTGTGGACGAGCACGGGGTCGAACTGGTCCGGGTGTTTCCGATACGCCACCATCAGGGGCGCGATCTTCATGAAGTTGGGCCGCGCCCCGACGATGTTAACGATCCGCAGTTTCATTCGCCTTGATCAGTTTCGCCAGCGCGGCGTACATCCACGCCTGCGCCCAGCGCATGTAGCAAATCCGATTCGTACCCCACCGGGTCCGTTGATGCCAGAAAAACCCCCGCGCGTCCCAGAGGTTGTCCGCCGTCCACTGCGCGACGCGGTTGGCCTTTGCCCGGTCGCCGAACGCGACGTACGTCAGAATGCCCTGCGCGCAACAATGGACATCCACCGGCCACCGCCGGTTGTGGTAGTACAACGGCTCGCCGTCCGCGCGCCAGAACGTCCGGTCCCAGTATTCGTAGCCGCGCCGGGTCGCCTCCTCAAATCCGCCGAGCTCTTGCAGCGCCGTCAGACAAAAGCCGGTGTGGAAGTTATCAATCCAGCGCTGGTTCGCCGCCTCGCCGTACCACCACGACCCGTCGGGCCGCTGTCGCCGTACCGAAAACTCCGCGCAATCCCGCCGGCCCAACAGCGCCGCGCCGATCAGATTGATATTGTGCACCTGCGTGTCCGCGCCGGGGATGTACGTGATCCAACCGTCCCGCAGCAGATGCTTCTCCACAAACGCCGTCACATCACAGCGCAACGCTCGCGCCGCAAACGCGGTGCAAATCAGATTCGATGTCCCGGCCGGCGCGTAAAACGCCCGTGATTGCCACGGGAACGGATACCCCCAACCGCCGTCGGGGTTGCGCAAGGACCGCAGCAACTCCAACAACTTCGGATCACCGCTCCCCATCGCGAACAACGCCACGGCTTTCGCGTTCAACGTCGGCCGGATCCCGCAGAGCCGCCGCAGATTGACCGGGCTGCGCCGGTGGAGTTGCGTCCACGCCTGTCGCGCCCACCGGCCCGGCAACAATCGGGCCAGCGGCGAATTCAGTCCGTCATATGGATCGTCGCCGCGCCACTGCCGCGCCGCGCAAAACTCGTGCAACTGCCGAAAAATCGCGCGCAGGCCGGTCACGATAACTCCGACACCACAAAGCGGAACTTGCCGGCCGCGGTGCGTTCGATGCGCTCCACATACTCGAAGCGCACGCGGACGGATTCACCCAGCCGTTGCCGGGCTTCCGTGCGGATGGTTTGTTCGTCGCGCTCGTTGAACCCGTCGGCGCGGACCACGCGCAGGATCAACTCGTCGAGCTGGCGCTGCACGAGTTGCGCTTCGCGCACGTGGCGGGCGTCCTTGAACAGGTGATCGAGCCGGCCGATGAGCCGGCCGTCCGGGGTGCGCACGTAGTCCTCGACGCGGCCCTCGATCCGCTCCACCAGCGGGAACGCGCACCCGCAGGCACACGTCTCCCGCGCGGGCCGCCACGTCGCCACGTCGCCGACCCGGTAGCGGATCAGCGGCATCGCGTGGTTGTTCAGGCCGGTCAGCACCATCGTCCCGTGCTCGTCGAGTTCGAGAACGCCGTAATCCGTCCGGACATGCAACTGGCCGGCGGCGCACTCGACGATGTTGCCGGTCATCTCGGTGTTCCCGTACCAATTGAAGACCTTGGCCCCGAACGCCGCCGCAATCGCCGCCCGCTGAAAATCCAGCAACGTCTCGCTCGCGGTGAACACCGCCCGTGGACGGAAGGTCATTCCCGCCCGCGCCAGCACAAACAACGACGACGGATACCCATGCACGAAATCCGGCCGCCACTCCGCCAGCGCCCGCGCGTACGCCGACAAGTTCCGCCCCGTGAGGTGATAGGACGAACACAACAGTCGCTTCTCAACATGATCCTTCCGCCAGAACGGCGGTTGACCCTGCGCCGGCGGTACGACCGGGTGACCCGACACGTACGCGCTCCGGCTCAGGAACGGCACGCCACCCCACGCCTTGTGCCGCCAGCGAAACGCCATTTCCAATTGATGATACGCGCGCGTGAACCACACCGTCAGCGGCGTACCGGTCGTCCCGCTTGTGTGCAGATTGAGCAACCGCCCGCGCGGGAATTCGTCCGACATGAACTTCTCCGGCCCCGCCACCACCGTCGGTTTATCGATCACCGGCCAGGCGTCCAACTCATCCGCCGGCCGGTTCAGGTCCCGGTAAAACGGCACGTGCTGCCGCGCGTACTCCAGCAGCCGGCGCAGGGCGGCCTGTTGTTCCTCCAGCAATTGCTCGCGCGGTTTGCGTTCGTTGGCCGCGAGCCGCGCCAGGGCCGTCTGGAAAGACCGGCCATACTTCTGCCGGTAGCGGCGCGCGCTGGCCAGATTGACCGCCACCGTCTGCGCCCAGACCGGCAGGGCATCGTAGGATTTCTTCCCCGAAATCATGTCTCGATGTGCCCGACCCAACCGAAATGCGGCCGAAACCGGAACGGCTCGCCAAGCTCCGGCACGATTTCAACGTCGTCGGCGCACAGGTCGAACTGGCGCATTCCTTCGCGAATCGTCGGCACCTTCTCCCAATCGAACCCCATCAGCCGCGTCGCCACGAAATCCACGGCCGCCGGGTTTGTGCCGGCCAGCAACAGCCCGCACGGCTTGGCGTCCGCCTCCATCGGGCCGTTGCCCTCGCCGGCGATGATCCCGTCAATGAGGGACAGGTAGCGGAGCGGTTTGGTCCGCCGCCGCGCCGCGCCGTCGAACTGCTGCAACGCCTGGTTCAGATCGAGGCACATGCGCCAGGTCGTGTCGTTGCCCCACCAATTGCCGCTGCGCACCACGCGGCTGGTGTCGCCGAAAATTTTCGAGCCGACCCGTTTCGCCACCGGCCCCCACCACGGCGTCGCCCGGCCGGTGGTCTTCGCCGCCGCTTTGAAGGCCGCGATCAATTTCGATTGCACCTTGTGCCGCGCGGCGCTCGTCGGAAACTCGTCCCCGCCCTCGTCCGGCGTGCCGATGCTGAAGTGCGGCAGATAATTTTTGTCGCCGTTGATGCCCACCAGGTTCTTCAGGCTGAGCGTGACGCCCACTTTCTTGTGCGTCTTCAGTTTTGGCAGATTGATGAATGCATCCGCGTCCATCACGCTGCGCGACAAGAGATACTCGTGCCAGCCCGCCGCGTGATGCTTCTGCGTGAACGCCGCATCGTAATCCGCCCCGTAAAACCGCCCGGCCTTGCCGTGAAAACAACTCTGTTCGCCCAGATCGATCCGCGTGTACCCGCGCGGGTCTTCCGGCAGTTTACGCCGCGCCACAATCACGCCCCGCTCCGTCCGCCACGCCTCCCGGCGCAAATCCAACACCTCCAACTTCAGTTCCGGCCACTCGCGCGCCAGCCGCGCCCGCAACTGCGGAATCTCCGCCCGCGCGCAAATCTTCTCGAAGTCACTGTCCGTCTGCGGCGCGTCCGCGATCGTGATTGTCCCCCGTCCCTTCAGCGCCGCCGCCACGGCCTCCGCCACCGCCGCGATCACCGAACCGTGCGTGATGATCTGTTCCCACTCCGCCGGCCGCTCGGTGTGCGACTCACGAATGAAATTCGGCTTGAGCACCACCCGCTCGCCGGGCTGCACGAAGCTTCCCCAGTCCAACCCGAGTGCCGCCACCGCCCGTCGCACCGAGTCGCCCACCTCCCCGGTCTCGTAGCGGGCTGATTGCCGGACGACGGCCACCCGATTCGCGTTCATGGCCGCCAGTTTAACACATCAGCCGCTGGGGCGTCCCGCCCGTTCAGTCCGCCGTCGCAACACCAAAAACGTCAACCCCGCCACCACCACCGCCCCCGCGCCGCACCACCAGAGCACGGTGGGTGGCGGCGTGGTCCGCAGCACGTCCGTGCCGAACTTCAACCAGAACGCCACGATCATCGTCGCCGAGGTCAACGTCCCCCGCGCGGCGAACACCGCCCCGCGCCATTCATCAGCCACCTGCTCCTGCAACTTCGCGTCGATCGGAATCATCGCCGTCGCCCCCACCGCACCCACCACCATCAACAACCACACCGCCACCCCCGGCTCCGTCGTCAGGCTCAATAATCCCAACACCGCGCCGGCCACCACCAGTTGCGTGCAGGGCAACCAGATCGACCGCGTCCACCGCTGGCCCCGCCCCAACAACACCACGCCCAATCCCGCTCCCACGCCCGCCGCGCCGCCCAACCACCCCAACCCCAGCGTGCCCAACTCCAGCGTCTTCTCCGCGTACCCGACGATCGTCACGATCAAGATGCCCGCCAGAAACGCGAAGGCCCCCGCCACCAACACCAGCGGCAGCGCCGTCGGATGCCGGCCCAGATACCTCAATCCATCACGCAATGCGGTGGTGGGAGCGACATTCTTGTCGCGATCCCGCGTGGCGTGCGGCTGCATCCGGATCGACCCGATCAACCCCACACTCACCGCGTACGCCAGCGCATTCGCCGCCACCGCCCACAACGGACCGAACCGGACCGCCAACCACCCGCCCAACGGCATCCCGCCCACCGCGGCCACCGCCAGACTGGTCGTCAACAGCGTGTTGGCCCGGATCAAATCGTCCGCCGCCACCAGGTTCGGCATCAACGCGTACCGGGCCGGCAGATAAAACGTCACGATCACCCCGATCAGGAAAATCAACAAAGACACCCAGCCCAGGCTCGCCGGCGTCCCGTCCTGACCCGTCGCCTGCCACAACCACCACACCATCGCCCCCAGCAACAACATCCGCACCGCATCGCTGGCCATCATCAACGACCGCCGCTGCCAGCGGTCCACGTGCACCACCGCAAACGGTCCCAGCAACAGACCCGGCAACGCCAGCGCGAAAAACATCTTTGCCGTCTCCACCTCCCGGTCCAACTGGCACCGCAAAAAAATCTCCAGCAACCCCATCCGCAGGCACGCATCCCCCAGCGCCAACACCACCTGCGACACCCACAACCGCCGGAACCCACCGTTCTGAAACAGCGCGTGCATCACTGCCGCGCCTCGATGAATTCTTCCATGTCGGCCGGCAGGGGCGCGGTGAATTCGACCTGCTCCTGCGTCCGCGGATGCCGGCAGGCGACGCGCGCCGCGTGCAGCGCGTGCCGGGGCAGCAGCAGTTTCTCCAACATCTCCGCCGTCACCCCGCGCTCAATGAATTGCAGGTAGAGCGTTTCATCCGGCCCGTACACCTTGTCGCCCACGATCGGATGTCCCAACCACGCCAGATGCACCCGCACCTGATGCGTGCGTCCCGTCCGCGCCCGCACCCGCATCACCGTCCACCCCTTGGACGCTAGCGTGCTACACGTGTTGCATGCTAGCGTACCAGGGAGGCGGGCGGTGACGACGAATTCCGTCACGCTCGGTTTGCCGGCGACGGGATCAACAGCGCGCCTGGTGTACACGGCGGAATCCTCCGCCAAGCCGATCGGTTGGTCGATCACGCCCCGGTCCGCCGCGATTTCTCCCCAACAAATCGCCAGATACTCTTTCTCGATCTCGCGCCGCCGAACCTGCCGGCCCAGCCGTTTCGCCGCGCGTTCGGTTTTGGCGATGACGACCAGCCCGCTCGTCTCGCGATCCAGCCGGTTGATCAGCCGCGGGGTCACCACACCACGCTCGCGCACCCACGTCGCCAACGACGCCTGTCCCGGTCGCTGCGGGGAGTGACACACCATGTTGCCGGGCTTGTCCACGACCAACAAATCGTCGTCCTCGAACACCAATCGTGGCGCATGCGATTCAATCAACATTCCGTTCCCACCGCCTCGCGGACATTCGGCAAACCGTCGCGCTCCAGCATCCGCACCAGCCCGCGGTTGATGTTGCGGACGATGCCGGAGCGCCTTCGTCCATCAGGGCTCCTAAGGTGATGGCGCGCTGTTAGTCGTCCGCCTACCAAATCTCAAACGCTCCTTTTCGGCAAAACGCCGCGCTCTTCGTCACCAACTCGCGTCCCTCAACCCCGCTGAACCAGTCCAGCAATGTGATCTTACATCCGCGTTTCGGCTTGCCATCTTTTCTCATCTTCGGCGTCAGCGTGTCCTGAACTGGAATGTCCGGCAGTGCCCGCCCCAGCGCCGCCGCAAAATTCCGCGCGTCGCGAGCCCCAACTCGTTGTCCGTTGTTGAATACGTACATGCCATTTGGTCCATTCGTACCGGCCGGCTTCCAGTCATACTCAATGGCAAGGTCGAGCATCCGCGGCCAATCTTGCATACTTAAGCTCAAGTAGCCTCGCCGCCGCTGAAGGCTGTAGCTCATCGTCTTCCCACCTGGACAGACCCAGTCGTCTACCTCCTTGCCTGCTTTATCAACATGATTACTCCGGGGTGCGTGTATTGCGTCGCCTTGCCATAACTACCGGGTTCTGGAAACACCCAAGCAAGTGAATCGTGCCTAAAGCTACGCACCTGTTCGATTGCCCACTGAATATGGTCTGCGATCTGCCCTGTCTTCTTGAAGGAAACAGATGGTGTTATAAAGACGACCGCGAGACGCTGTGTGTTATCTTCGGGTTCGGCTTGGTGAATGTCCCGATTGACTCGGTGTAAGCAGTGCTTGAGCTTCAGGCGCTGATCCTTCATTGACGATGTCCTCAACCAGCACTGTTTTACCTCGGCCCGAAAACAGTCCCCTTTTGGCGTCTCGAAATACAAATCCGCACGACCCGTGAAGGAGTCACCGTCAACATGCCCGTGTTTTGTTAGAGTCCTCTTGGAAACCGTGTATTCCTCCAAGGCAACCCCTCCCGAGAGCCAGACCGCGCTAGAGAAAAGTCCCAGCAAAGCCCTTTCGTTGTACCACCAAGGCACATCCACGCGCCAGCGCTCCGCTAGTTCGGCGTTTAGGTTGATCCATTTCTCCAATACCGGACGCAAGCTCCTCAAGTCATTGGCGACGCGAACGCCAGCAATGGAGGCCTGACGCTTCAGTGGAGATTTACGAACATGCGTCTGTTCCGACAGGAACCTTGAGTAATGCCTCGGTTCAAGTTCTTGCATTCCTTGTCCGAATTTCTCGAATTTCGGCCAAATCCTTCGGAGCTTTTGAGCATTCATCGGGTCGAAGGTTCTGATGGAGCTTGCACCGAAGTGCAATCCGCCCCCGTAACCCTTTTGAGGGGGGGTCAAATGGAATGCTGCTCGAATAAACAGCACTGGCGATGATTTGTCCGTGGTATTGGAAGAGCACCACTGAGCCACACTCGGCTTTGAGTGAGTGCTTGCGGTACCGGTAAAAACCATTACGGAGTAGTGGCAGTTTGTGCAGGAAAAACTCCCCCTGGACAGTCTTGGGCTCCTTACCCTCAAACTCCTTGCGAGAATCCATTGGCAGGATTCTAACTTCGGGTGGTATCTTTGATGCTTTCACATTTCTCCTCGTGTAAGTTTGTGCAACCGATCCATTTGGTTTTTCCTTCGCTCGTTTACTGTCCCGCGCCCACTGCTTCCGCAAGGCTACCAAGGCCGTCGCGCTCCAGCATCCGCACCAGCCCGCGGTTGATGTTGCGGACGATCCCCGGACCTTCGTAGATCATACCCGTCCAAACCTCGACCAGCGATGCGCCGGCGCGGATTTTCTCGTAGGCGTCCGCGGCGGTGAAAATCCCGCCGACGCCGATGACCGGCAGTTTGCCGCGGGTCTGCCGGTAGATGTGACGGACGCATTCCGTCGCGCAGGAACGCAACGGCGCGCCGCTCAGGCCACCCTCGGGTGGCGCGGGATGATCGACCGTCGTGTTCGTGGCGACGATACCGGACAAACCGTGCTTCTGCGCCAACTCCAGCGCGTCGTCGATCTGATCGAATGTCAGGTCCGGTGCCACTTTCAGAAGAAGGGGCACAGCCTGCTGTGCCCCGACGATGGCGTTCAACAACTCATCAAGCATCGCCCGCTCCTGCAACTTCCGCAGCCCCGGCGTGTTGGGCGAGCTGACATTGATGACGAAGAAGTCTGCCCGGCCATGAAACTGCCGGATGGATTCGACGTAATCTTCCGCCGCTTGCTCCACCGGCGTGACCTTCGACTTGCCGACGTTGACCCCAACCGGGATCGGATGGGGCGGGCGAGGCAGGCGGCGGGCGATGGATTCCGCGCCGTCGTTGTTGAAACCCATGCGGTTCATGACGGCCCGTTGTTCGGGGAGGCGAAACAAACGGGGCTTGTCGTTGCCGGGCTGACCGTGCGCGGTGACCGTGCCGACTTCTACGAAGCCGAACCCGAGCGCCGGCCAGAAGTCCAATGCCACGCAGTTCTTGTCGAACCCGGCGGCGAGTCCGACCGGGTTGGGAAACTCGCGGCCGAATACGGTTTGCCGCAGTCGTCGGTCTTCGACTCGGTAAATCGTCTCGAGCGCCTCGCGCAAGAGTTTGCTGCGACCGCACCGCTCCGCCCAATGCAGTGCCTGTCCGTGCGCCGCCTCCGCGTCGCGCTGGAACAGAATCGGGCGCGCAATGCTTTTGTAGAGCATCAGCCTTTGAGATTGAGCCGGCGTTTCAAGTCCGCGCTCAGATTGCCGGTGCACACTTCCTCGACCGGGCCGGTCATCACGAGATTGAGTTGCTTGTCCATTTCGATCACCAGGTAACCGCCTTCCATCTTGATGCTGACCGGGCTTAGAACCAGTCCTCTATCGAAGCACGCCACGGCTACCGCGCAGGAGCTTGAGCCGGAAGCGAGTGTGTGGCCGGCGCCCCGCTCCCAAATAAGCGCCTTCACCTCGCTGCGTCCAAGAACCTGCGCAAACTGGACATTGGTGCGGTTGGGAAACGCCGGGTGATTCTCGATAAGCGGGCCGAGTTTGTGCAAGTCCACCTTCGCGAGATCGCTGACGATGATCACACAGTGGGGATTCCCCACAGATACCGCGGTAACCTCCAATTCGCTCCCGGCGATTTCAAGCTGGGTGAGTTCACGGTTGATTGACGCCCGTCCCATTTCAACCCGCACGCCACGCACCCTTCCGGCGCTCACTAATAATCGCGCTCCCACTACCCCACCAAGGGTCTGGATGGTGAACTCCCTCTTCTTCGTATAGCCATGATCGTAGAGGAACTTGGCGAAGATGCGCAGGCCGTTGCCGCTTTTCTCGGCTTCCGAGCCATCGGGGTTCAGGATGCGCACCGCGAAATCGGCTTTGCCGGCCGGCGGGGCGACGCTCAGCAAAATTCCATCGGAGCCGACGCCGAGGTTGCGGTGACAGATCAATCGAATGCGCTCGGGCGTCAGTTCGAACCCGAGCCGGGATCCGTCCATCACGAGATAGTCGTTGCCGAGGCCGTGAGCGCGGACAAAATCACAGTCGATCATGCGCTTGTTGTACCGACTGCGGTGGGGAAATGCAACCGGGCTTCCGTGGGGTTGCATCCGAACACATCCGTTGTGGGAGCGCCCTTCCGGGCGCGACCGGTCGGGACGACACAGCGAGTCGCGCCCGGAAGGGCGCTCCCACAAGAAATGTTGCGCGGCCTTGTCTCTGCGGAGTATCGTCGCGATGTCGGAGACGATCTCATGGGAATACGTGATCGTGACTACATGAAGCGGCAGCCCGGTGATGAAGATTACCGGCGCTACGAGCAGGAGTCTCAAGAGGTGGAGTACGGGGATTATGCAGCCAAGCGCAAGGCGAATATCCGCCGCACGATCATAATCTTTCTGATCATCTTGGTGGCGGTATTCACCGCGGCAGTCCTCTTCACGACAGAATAGTGGTCGTGTTCCCAAGTCCCGCAAGTCTTGCGCCCCTGCCGGCAAGTCGCTACTCTTCGCCGCCATGCGCGCCGAGAACCTTTCTTGCAACGATCTTCGCAATCCGCTGGGCGTCGAGACCCGGCAACCGCGCCTGAGTTGGATGCTCGACGGTGGTCAACGGCAGACGGCGTACCGGATCGTGGTCGATGATCGGTGGGATTCCGGGCGGGTTGAGTCCGAGCAATCCGTTCACGTTGCCTACGCCGGGCCGCGATTGGTCTCGCGTCAGGCCTGTTCCTGGAAGGTGCAGGTGTGGGATCAGGATGGTCAATCCGGTCCGTGGAGCGAGCCGGCCTCATGGGAGATGGGGTTGCTCAACGCCACGGATTGGCAAGCGCGATGGATTGCTGGTGAACGGTTGGCTTGGGGGGAACTGAAACCCGCGCCGCTGTTGCGTCGCCGACTCGAATTAAGGAAGTCCGTCGTCGCGGCACGCGTTTACGTGAGTGGTCTCGGCTACTACGAATTGTACGTCAACGGCCGGCGGATCGGCGATGAAGTGTTGGCGCCGGCATTTTCGCGGTACGATCTCACGACGTTTTATCAGACGCACGATGTCATCGTCGCGTTGCGGGCCGGCGAGAACGTATTCGGCGTCATTCTCGGTTCCGGCTGGTATAACTGCCACACGCAAGAGGTTTGGAATTTCCATGCCGCGCCCTGGCGCGACCAGCCCAAGCTGCTGCTGCAATTGCACCTGCGATTTGAAGACGAGGAGGAACAAATCGTCGTCAGCGATCAGAACTGGCGCGCCAACACCGCGCCGATCGTGTTCGACGGATTGCGCAACGGCGAATTTTACGACGCGCGGCTCGAACAGCCCGGTTGGAACGCGCCCGGCTTCGATGACACCGCTTGGAAACCCGCCGTCCAAGTGCCTCCGCCCGGCGGCGTGCTGCGCTCACAACAGCACACGCCGATGCGCGTCACTGAAACCCTCCGGCACGTCAGCGTGAAGGAGGCGCAGCCGGGCGTGTGGGTCTATGACCTTGGCCAGAACATTGCCGGCTGGAACCAATTGACCGTCGCCGGTTCCGCCGGCACGACCGTCACTCTCAAGCACGCCGAGAAACTCAAGCCCGACGGCGACATTGATCCGTCCAATATCAACCCCTTCGTCAAGAGCGGCGAGTTTCAAACCGACAAGTACACCCTCCGCGGCGCCGGCAAGGAAGTGTGGGAGCCGCGCTTCACCTATCACGGTTTTCAATATGTGCAGGTCACCGGTTTTCCCGGCGCGCCCACGCGCGACAACCTGCGCGGGCGTGTGGCGCACACCGCGCTGGAGACGCGCGGCGAATTTTCCTGCAGCAACGATCTGCTCAACGCGATCCAGCGCGCCGCGCTCTGGGCGACGCGCGGGAATTTCCACGGCAACCCCACCGACTGTCCCCATCGCGAAAAGAATGGCTGGACCGGTGACGCGCACCTTTCCGCCGAGCAGGTGCTTCTGAATTTCGACCCGCGCACCGCCTACCGGAAATGGATGGGCGACTTCCGTGACGTGCAACGGCCGAGTGGCCAACTGCCCGGCATTGTGCCCACTGGCGGCTGGGGATACAACTGGGGCAGCGGCCCCGCGTGGGACAGCGCCGCGATTCTCATCCCGTGGTATCTCCACCTTTCCGGCGGCGACACCGCCACGCTCGCCGAGCATTACGACTGCATGAAACGCTACGTGGACTACATGACCACGATGGCGACCGACCACATCGTGGAGTTCGGTCTCGGCGACTGGTGTCCGCCGACCGGTGGGCCGAGCGGCCACAAGTGCCCGGTCGCGGTCACCGACACGGCGTATTACTACGTGGACGCATCCATCCTCGCCAAAGTTGCCGGCCTGCTTGGCAAGAAAGCGGACGCGCGCCGGTACGAAAGACTCGCGGCGAAAATCCGCAGGGCGTTCCGCAAAAAATTCCTCAACCGCAAGACCGGTCAGGTCACCGGCAACTGCCAGACCTCGATGGCCTGCGCGCTGTACCAGGGGTTGGTGGATGAAGAAGAGAAACCGCGCGTGCTCGCGGCGCTCGTCGCCGCAGTCGAGGAACAGAACCGCCATCTGGATTTCGGCATTCTCGGGTTGAAGTATGTCTTGCGCGCGCTCACCGATGGCGGTCGCGTGGATCTGGCTTACGCTCTGGCGACGCAAATGGATTTTCCGAGCTGGGGACATTGGTTGATGCAGGGCGCGACAACGCTTTGGGAGATGTGGGACGGTGAAGGTTCTCACAATCATCACATGGCCAGCGACATCAGCGCGTGGTTCTACCAGACGCTCGCCGGCATCAATCCCGACCCAGCCGCGCCCGGTTTCAAACACATCCTCCTTCGCCCCCGCCCCGTCGCCGACCTGCGCTGGGTGCGCGCCTGGCATCTTGGTCCGTACGGACGCATGGAGAGCAACTGGACGTGGGAATCCGGCGCGTTCACGCTCGATGCGCTCATCCCGCCCAATTGCACGGCCACGGTTTACCTCCCCTCTCGCGACCAACGCGCGCCCGTGCGACTCGAGTCCGGCCGCCATCAATTGACGGCCACATTTTGAAAACCTGCACAGGTGCGCTATAGTTCTCGCGGGTCATGAAAGCCGAGGTCAAGCACCACATCCAGTTCGCGTCCGGCTATCTCGACCTGAAGATGTACGAGGACGCGCTCGCGGAGGCCGAAGCGGCCCTCACCCTCCAGCCCGACCAACCCCAAGCCCTCGCGATGAAGTCGGCCGTGCTCTGGGAAATGAAACGTCTCTCCGAAGCCGAGCCGTGCATGGCCAAGCTCGCCGAGTTGAATCCCAAAGACTCCGGCCTCTGGATCAACCTCGCCTACGTCCGCCGGCGCACGAAATCGCTCGACGAGGCTGTCACCACCCTGCAGCGCGCGTTCGACGCCAACCCCAAGGATGCGCTCGCCCATTTCAACATGGCCTGCTACCGCGCCGTCCAACATCGCACCACCGAGGCTCTCGAACTCCTCAAGAACGCCCTGCACCTCGACCCGAAACTCCGCTCGCTCGCCCGCGCTGAAGAAGATTTCCAATCCATCCGCGAGCTGCCGGCATTCAAGAATCTGGTGAACGGCCACGATTGATAGGTACAAATCGGATGCGTCACGTGACGCATCCAATTTGCACATGCTGGTTACAGGGTTGCAACTTCGCCGTTCACCGGTCAATCTGTCCATATGGCGGAAGGCATCCGGAGTTTCCTCACGCCGCAGGAGCTGACCCGGCTCGGCCGGCTGATGCTGCAATCGCGCTACGTCGTCGAAGGCACGCTGGCCGGGCGACACCGCAGCCCGCGCCGGGGCGCGTCGAGCGAGTTTGCCGAGCACCGCGCCTACATTGCCGGTGATGACCCGAAACATATCGACTGGAAAGTGCTCGGGCGCACCGACCGGTATTATGTCCGCCGGTACGAAGACGAAACCAACCTGCGCGTTTACCTCGTCATCGACCGCAGCGCCTCCATGGGCTACAAGTCCGGCGACCACTCGAAGTACGCGTTTGCGTGTCGCCTCGCCGCCGCCATTGGGTATGTCGTCGTCAAAGCCAAGGATTCCGTCGGCCTCTATCTCTACGCGGAAGAGACCGACGCGATGATGGCCGCGCGCAACTCGTTTTCCCATCTCAACAATCTGCTCAAAGTTCTCCAGCGGTCCGAGCCGTCCGACATCACGCGCACCGCCAAAACGCTGCACACCATCGCCGAGTCGATCCAGCGCCGCGCGCTAATCGTATTGTTCACCGACTTGTTCGACGAGCCGAACGACGTGGTCAAAGCCCTCGCCCATTTCCGCAAACACCACCATGATGTGATTCTCTTCAACGTCCTTGACCCGGCGGAGTTGGAGTTCCCGTTTAAGAAAAGCACCGAATTTATCGACTTGGAAACCAACGAGCGGCTCGTGGCCGACCCGCGCACCGTCCGCGCTGAATACCAGCGCGTGCTGGAAGAATTCATCGAGCACTACCGGCAGGGCTGCGCCGAGATGAACATCGACTACCGGCAGGTCCGCACCGACCAGCCGGTGGACACCTTCGTCCGCGAATTTCTGGAGGAGCGGCGCAAGTTTTCGAAGTGACGCATGTGGTCATTCGTTAATCCACTATTTCTTTGGGCCGCGGGCGCGGCGATGATTCCGCTGCTGCTGCATCTGCTGCAGAGGCGGCGTGTGGTGCACGTGCGGTTCAGCACACTCCGCTTTCTGAAACTCGCCCAGCAACGGTCGGCCAGCCGGGCGCGCTTGGAAAACCTCCTCTTGTGGCTCTTACGCACGCTGATCCTGTTGCTCTTGGCGCTGGCGTTCGCGATGCCGGTGCTGCGCTCCAGCGCGTTCGGCAGCCGGTTGGGCAGCGCCCCGCGCGATGTGGCCATCGTCTGGGATGTCTCGTACAGCATGGGCTACGAGTCCGGTCGCCAGAACGTCTGGGAAACCGCCACCGCCACCATCCGCGCCATCGTCAATGGCCTCAACGCTGGCGACCGCGTTTGCCTGTTCCTCGCCGACGACGATGTGAAACCACTCCTCGAACAGCCCACCAGCGACCACGAACTCGCGCGAGCGCTCGTCAAAGCCCAGACGATCCAGCCCCGCAGTTCCCGGCTGCGGCCGGCAGTGTTGGCCGCAGCGCATGCGCTGGACGGGTCGGGCAGCCGCGAGAAAGAGCTGTTCATCGTCACGGACGGCCAGGCATTGCCGTGGACGGATTTCGCGGACGTCACGGTGGGAAAGGACACGGTCGCCTTCGCCGCGATCCTCGGCGCGGAGTCGCCCCAGAACATCGCGCCCGCCTCCGTGGCCATCCAACCGGCGGTGTTGATGACCGGCGCCAGCTCGCGGGTCGCGATCCAACTCACCCAGACCGGCCCCGCCCGCGAAACGTCGGTCGCGCTGTTCGTGGACGACCAGGAAATCGGCCGGCGCACGGGTGGCCGGGAAGAATTGGTTTTCAACGTCCCCGCCCTGCCGGCCGGGGTGCATCCTGCCCGCGTCGAGACGCCGGCCGACGGTCTGGCGATCGACAACACGTTCCATTTCCTGCTCCGCGTGAAGGAACAGTTGCCCGTGCTGGTGGTCGGATCGGAAACCGACGCGTTCTTCTTGGATCGCGCCCTTCATCCCGGCGGCGAGAGTGCGGCTTTCGGGTCGCGCCGCGTCGAGCCCGACGCGCTCGGCACGGAAGACCTGACCAGTGTCGCCTGCCTCTTCCTGTGCAACGCCGCGCCGTTGCCCGGCCCCGCGTTGCTCAACCTCGAACAGTACGTCCAAGCCGGCGGCGTCCTCGTCGTCTTCCCCGGCGACCGGGCCCGCGCGGCCGATTATGAAAGCTGGACGCTACTGCCGGCCAAGCCCACCGGCATCGACGACGTCGATTCCCAACGCCAGTCACTGCGCCTGCTCAAACCGACCGACCCGGTCTTCGAAGCCTTCCACCTGCCGCCCGGCACCGTGCCGGCGGTTACCATCCGCCAGCGACTCGCGTTGCCCGCCGAACCGTCGGTCGAAGTGTTGCTCTCCGCCGGCGAAGCCACGCCGTTTCTGGTGAGCCGGTCGGTCGGTCATGGGCGCGTGCTGTTGTTCACGGTGTCCGCCGACCGGCGGTGGAGCGACTGGCCGTTGTCGCCATTTTTTCTGCCGCTGGTCCACCAGATCGTTTATTACGCGGCCGGCGCGGGCCGCGAACCGGCGTTCCAATGGGTCACGACCGAACTGCCCACGCCCGGCATCCATCACCGCGGCCCGGATGACGTGGTGGCCGTCAATGTCCCCCGCGACGAATCGGAATTGCTGCCGATCACAGCCGACCAAGTCCGCGAGAAGTTGGGCATTGCGAACCTGCAAATCGCGCGCGACCAGCCCGAACTGCTGCGCCTGATCGAGCAACATCGCATTGGCCGCCCGCTTGATGAGACGGTGTTGTGGCTCGTCCTCGCGCTCGCCGCGCTCGAACTGTTCATCGCCAACCGCGCCTGCCGGCAAGTGGCGCGACGGGGCTTGAGAGTTGGAGGGACGAGCTCCGCGAGTCCGTCCGCCCCCGTTGCGGCCTCGCAGGAGCTTGGCCCTCCAGTGGAAGTGCTTCAGCGATGAGCCCCGCGATCACATTCGAGCATGCGAGCGCGACTTCCGCCATCCTGGCCGGCGTGGCGCTGGTCATCGGTTTGGCCGGATTCTGGTTCTGGCGTTATTTGTCGGTACGTGGGGCGGACCTCGGGTTGCTGGCGCTGCGGGTGGGATTTCTGTTGCTGCTGGGATGGTGTCTGCTGCGGCCTTCCACGAAAATTGTCGAGCAATCGGTGTTGAAACCGCGGCTCGTCGTGCTGGTGGATGCTTCGACCAGCATGTTGCGCGCGCCGGAAGAAAAAATCCCCACGCGCTGGGCGGTGGCGCAGGAGATTCTCGGGGCGGACTGGTTGAAGAACCTGACCGGCCAGGCCGAGGTGGAAGGGTGCGCGTTTGCGGCGGAATTGGGCGCGAAATCCGCCGCGGCCGAGCTGGCCCGACTCACGCCCGCGGGCCCGAGCACCCGGCTGCGGGCGGCGTTGCAGCAGGTCGCTGAGCGCTACCGGGGCCAACCACTGGCCGGCATCTTGTTGTTGAGCGACGGGATCGACACGCTCGAAGCGGACGAAGGCTGGGTCAACGAGGAATGGCCCTGTCCGATCTTCGCGGTGCGGCTCGAACCGCCGGTCGTCACTGAGGAAATCCCGCCCGACGTGCGGGTCGTCAAAGTCGATACGCCGCGCCGGGTCGTGGTCGGTTGGGAAAGCAAGCTCACCGCCGTGGTCTCCGGCCAGGGGACGAAGGGCGAGCCGTTCACCGTGCAGTTGCTCGAGAACGACACCGTCATCCAGGAACTGCCCACCCAGTTGCCGGCTGACGGGGCGACGCGCGAGGTGTCGTTTCAACTCCCGCATCCGGCGGTCGGTAGTTTCACGTACACGGTCAACCTCGTGCCGTTGCCGGGCGAGGCGCTGACCAATGACAACGCGTTCGCCGTGGGCGTGCAGGTGGTGGATACGAAAAACCGGTTGCTCTACGTCGAGGGCACGCCGCGGTTCGAATCGAAATTTCTCACCCGCGCGTTGCAGGCGAACCAATCGATCACGCCGCTGGTGTTTCTGCAGGGACCGAACCGTCAGTTTCTCACCGTCGGCCAGCGCGGCAGCATGACGACCGATCTAACGGCGGACCAACTCACGCAGTTCAAGATCGTCATCCTCGGCGATCTCGACGCCGAGTCGCTCGGCGACGCGCGCGCGACCGCGCTGCTGAAGTTTGTCGAGGACGGCGGCAGCCTGGTGCTGCTGGGTGGACCGAAAGCGTGGGGCGCGGCGGGGTTTGCCGGCACGGCGCTGACGAAGTTGTTGCCGGTCCGGCGGCCCACGGCGCAACCGGCGCGCGAGGGACGGTTTCCCGTCCGCCTCACCGCGGAAGGCCGGGCGCACGCGGCGTTCACCACGGATTCCGCCGCCTGGGAAAATGCGCCGCCGGTGTTGTCGGTATTTCCCGGCAGCGATCCGACGCCGGGCGCGGCGACGTTGGCCGAGACCACGAGCGGCGACTCCATCGTCGTCGCCCAACGGTTCGGGCAGGGGAAAGTGGCGGCGGTGCTGACCGATTCGCTGTGGCGCTGGCAACTCGAACCCGGCAAGGGTGACAGCTACGCGCGGTTTTGGAATCAGATGATCGAATGGCTCAAGCCGGCCGCGGATGAGTTGCAGCCCTACGAACTCGATTTGTTCGCCGACACCGACCAGGTGTTTCTCGGCGAGAAGATTGCGCTGCGCGCGCGGTTGGGCGGGCGCGACGAACCCCTGCCGGCCGGGTTGCCGGTGACCTGTGCAATTCATTCCGCCGCCGAGGAACGGGCGTTGAGCTTTCCGATGGTCGCGCAGCCGGTCACGACGAGTGCCGGGCGGACGTTTCCCGGGTTCGGCGTGGAGTTCACGGCGCAATCGCCCGGTCTGCACACGGTGGTGGCCACGGTGGAGATTGATGGCCGGAAAATCGAGTCGCCGGAGTTTTCGTTCTTCGTGAAAGCGTTCACGCCCGAGAACAGTCCGCAACCCGCCCGGCACGATCTGTTGCAGGCGTTGACGGCGGCCAGCGGCGGCCGGTACGTCGCGCCCGACGAGTTGGCGGGGGTGTTGGCGCAACTGGAGTTGACCGGGCGCGCCGAGGAGCGCAGCGTGTATTCGACGCTGTGGAATTCGTGGTGGGTATTGGCTTGTCTGGTGGGCCTGTTGACCGTAGAGTGGTCGGTGCGCAAGATGAGGAATTTGGCGTGAAACGGGGCGGCGATTCCCCGGTAGGAGCGGCGTCTTCGCCGCGATTTCTCCGCCCGGTCGCGGCGGGGACGCCGCTCCTACCAATTCTGCTCCTGACATTCAGCGTCCACGCCGGTCAGAACCTCATCCCCAACGGCAGCTTCGACGAGGAACTCGCCCAGTGGCAATACAAGTACGACCGCGCGGTCGAGAGTTGGTACAAAGACAATCACACGCTGGTGGAGGTGTTGAAACAGGAAGGCGGACGCAAATCGGTGCTGCGGCTCAACGTTGCGACGCAGTTCCTCGCCGACAATCCCGGTGTGAAAGTGGACAGCTTCCCCATCCCGGTGTCGCCCGGTGGGCGCTATCGGTTCAGCGCGTGGGCGCGCACGACGGGGCCGAACTGCCGCATCCTGCTGGAAGGCTACAAATGGCGGCCCGACGTGAAACCGCATCCGCACCCGACCATCTACGAGTTGCGCAAGTGCTACAAGTTCACCCAGCTTTATTTCACCAACCCGCCGGGCGGCACGGCGGGCGGCGTCGGCTCGCAATGGAAGAAAGCCACGATGGAGTTCCCCGGCCGCGACGGCAAAGAACTGGGCGAACTTCAGCAGAAGCTGTACAATGAAATCCGATTTCTGATCGTCCACGTGGTTGGCATTCAGGGCACAAAAGGCGATCTTTACGTGGACGACATTATGTTGGAGCGGTTAAACTAAAGCATGAGCCCGATCCATCAACATCTGGTCGAGGTCGGCGGCCAGCTCAATCGCTGGCAGGCGGCACGGCGCGCGGTCATCACGACGGCGGCGGTGCTGGGCGTGTTGTGGCTGGCGGGCGTGGCGGACATCGCCTGGCAGTTCTCGAAGCCGGGCCGCTTCACCGCGTGGGCCGTGCTGCTGGCGTTGGCGGGGGCCGGCGTTGGATTCATCGTCGTGGCGCTGAACCGCCGGCGCAACCCGGAGTCGGTCGCCGCGCGGTTGGAACAGACGTTCCCGCAACTCGACAACCGGCTCATCAATTTCATCCAGTTCTCACACGCCGGCGCCACCGACGATCCGCTCCGGCAGGCGTACGTGCGCCAGGGCGTACCGGACTATGCGGGATTGGAGCTGCGCCAACTCAAGGACCGCGCCGCGCATCGCCGCGCCAGCATCGCCCTGGCGGCGGCGATTGTCGTTCTGCTGGTCCCGGCCTTTTGGATGGCGCGCACGTGGACCAACGCGCTGGCCCGGATCCTCAATCCGTTCTCGGCCCGGCCGCCGGCCACGTTGGCGACGATCCGCGACGTGCTGCCGGGCGCGGCCAGCGTCGTCAGCGGTTCGCCGCTCGCGCTTGCCTGCCGCGCCGAAGGCAAAGCTGGCCAGGAAGTCTGGGTGGACCTCTGGCCGGCCGACGACAAACCGGCCTCGATCAAGCTCGCCGCGCTGACCGGCCGCGGCCTCGAAGATTTTTCCTATCCGCTCGCGAAGGTGACGAGCGCTTTCCAGTATCGCTACCGCGTGGGCGACGCGCGGTCGGAGCGTTTCCCGGTTGACGTCGTCCCGCCGTTGGCGTTCACGTCGCTTCGCTTCGAGGTCGCCCCGCCGGCGTACACCAAACTGCCGGTCCGGGCGTTCGACGCCTTGACCGAGAACGTCGTCATCCAACAGGGCGCGACGGTCGTGGTCACGCTCGCCTGCAACCGGCCCTTGACCAGCGCCGTCATCGGCCGCCAGAAAGCCACGGCGAACGGCGAGACGTGGACCGCCACGGTTTCCCCCGGCGCCGCGCGCGTCCTGCCGGTCACCGCCGTTGCCGCGACTGGTGAGAAACTCGAAACGCCGCTCAAATTTCAACTGGTGCCGGACGCGCCCCCGCTGATCCGCGTGATCGCGCCGAAAAACCGCACGACGTTGCCGGTTGGCGCCGCGCCGCGCATCGAATGGACGGTCACCGACGACTACGGTCTGACCGGCGTCGCCGTCGAAGACGAGAACGGCGAAGTCATCGAGCAGTGGACGGTGGACGATCAGCCGTCGTTCGAGCGGGACTGGGTCGGCGGGCCGTTGCCCGACGGGAAATCGGGTTCGTTCCGCATCGCCGCGCGCGACCACGCGCAACGCAGCCAGTCGCCACTGATCATCTTCGACGCGACCGGGTCGGCGGACATTGTGGCCGCGCACGCGGCGTTGGCCACCAACACCGCGGTGACGCTGGCGCGCGTCGTGGCGCTGCAGCGCGATAATTTGCAGACGACGATGCAGCTCGACCGCGCGCTGGCCAGCTCCACGCCCGCGCAATGGACGGCGGTGGCGCAGACGCAGCGGACCATCCGGCAACTCACCGGCCAATTGCTGGCCGACGCGCGCAAACCGCTCGGCGCGCTTTCCCCGGTCGTTCAGAAAGTCCACGCGGGCGCGATGCGCGAGGTGATCGACGCGCTGGAGCGGCTGCCGCAGGTGGAACCGCCGCAGCGCCCGGCCCTGTCCGCGCAAGCGGTGCTGTTGGAGACACGCATCCTGCAGGCGCTCACCTCGGTGGCGGCCGGGTTGGAGCGGGTCGAGAAACATCGCGAGATCACCGGCGTGCTGGCGTTGTTGGACGCGCTGATCGCCGGCCAGGAAGAAGCGCTGGCGGGCGCGAAAACCGCGATTTCAAAATCGCTGCTGCCGCCGCCGGCGTTGATCCAGAAACAGGATGCGTTGGCCGGTGATGTGTCGGAGTTCGTGCAGGTTTGCCGGGGTGAAGCGCAGCGGCTGGAAGGCAGCGACAAGGATTTCGCGCAATTGCTGGCGCAGGTGGCCGACGGCTGCGAACAACGGGCGGTGGCCGCGGAGATGTTGCGCGCGGCCGAGCAACTCGAACAGAAAGCGCCCGCGCAGGCCAGGCCCCACCAGGAACGCGCGTTGGCGGCGTTGAAGGAGTTCCAGAAGCTGCTCAACGAATGGCGCGTGCGGGAAGCCCAGAAAGACATGGCGGACCTCAAGCAGGTGGTCGCCGAGGCCGCGAAGAAATTCGACAAGCTGGTCGCGTTGCAGGCCAAGATCGTCGAGTCGATGCGCGCGGCGGATCAGCGGAAAGATTTGTCCGCGCAGGAACAGCACGAGTTCCTAGATGAGATGCACGAGTTGAAGGCCAACATCAAGGACGCCGCGCTGAAGATCGCGGATGATCTGCACATTTTCCCCGAGCTGCCGGTCGGCAACGAATTGGTGCAGGACATCTACCAGGTGTTCGAGGAGGTGAAACAAGTCCCCGGTTCGGAGAACGCGCCGGCCGAGGAACTCGGGCTGCAGAAGGAAGATTTCATGCTCGACCTGATGGAGCAAATCAAAGAGCGGTTCGACGACATGGAGATGTGGCTGACCGCCAAGCCCGACAACGTGAAACGGCTCACCGAGAATTTCGACCAGCAAGAAATGCCGAAGATGGCCGTGATCGATCTGCCCAAGGAACTCGAAGACATCATCGGCGAACTGATGGAACAGCAGGAAGAGATTCGCGACAAGTCCGACGATTCCGCCACCAACCAAGCCGTCCCCGACCTGCCGATGGGTTGGGACATCGTCGAGGGCGAATGGTCCACGTTCTCCGGCAAGGGCAAGTCCGGCAATGAACGCCCCGAACACAAAGACCAGGACGGCCGGTCGCTCGTCGGCCGCGAAGGCATGGCCGACGGCGAGACGGTTGCCGGCTCCGGCAAGATCAACGAAGGCGACGAGAAAATCGAGGAGCGTCGCACCCAGGATTCACCGCAAGCCGGTTACGTCCAGGAGGAAGACCACGCCGAAGCGAAAGCGACCGGCGGCGGCAAATCCTCCGGCTACGCCGAGAAAGAAGGCATGCCGGGCGTCGGCCCGCGCCGCGACGCGCCTCTCCCCGGATCGATTCTCGGTCTCCAAGCCATGCTGCGCCGCGACGCCGAAGCGTTGTACGCCCGCGCGTCGCTCCTGCACGTCCGCACCGGCGCGCTCGATGAAGCCGTCCGCGCCATGCGCGACGCCGAACAAGCCGTGGCTGATGGCCGGCCCATCCAACAGGTGCAGGAATTTCAGCGGCGCGCCGTTGCCGCGTTGAAAAAAACGCAGACCGACCTCGACGCCTCGTACGGCGCGACCGCGCTGGATGTCACCGCCACCACCCCGCCACAACCACAAACCGCCGGCGCCCCCGACGAAGCCCCCGCCAACTACCGCAACCTCGTCGCCGAGTACTTTAAGTCGTTGAGCGAAACGCCGTAAGGGGAACGGCAGTGATGGAGTGATGGAGTAAAGGAGTGTTGAATCCCGACCTTATTTGGTCATCTGCTCCCATTCCTTGGCGCGCAACTCTTCAAGCAATTGGGGCGCGGCCGGGTAGCCACGGATTTGGGCTTGGTGACAGGCATCGATTGCCTCAGTGATTCGACCCGCAGCCCGATACGCCAGCGCCAGGTTGTAATGGGCACCTCCGGTAACTCAGCAAAAAATGACGGAGAAGAACGAAACCAGGCGCCTGGGAAAAAGGTGCTGATAGAATTTGCCGCATGAAGACCTGTCAAGCCTCCCAAACTCCCGGTTTCTTTGA
>Ga0247727_10005404_pt1 | contig 25963 bp, 27 predicted proteins | sample WisWelCaveWW1625_FD_202498 | JGI IMG/M metagenome (GOLD analysis project Ga0247727, IMG submission 202498) | Biofilm microbial communities from Wishing Well Cave, Virginia, United States - WW16-25 | ecosystem: Environmental > Aquatic > Deep subsurface > Groundwater > Cave microbial mat | place...
GGTCGATCTTTCTCACGCCGCCCCCTCTCGGTTCGCGGACCGAAGCAGGGTAGCGCAGATCGGTCCCGCTCCGAGCGCGGGGCAGGTTAGAATCGATGCGGACGCATGGAACCGCTGCTCGACGTCGAAGACTTGCGCGTCCACTACCCCGGCTCGCGCGGTCCGGTTCGCGCGGTCGACGGCGTCACGTTCTCGCTCCGGCGCGGCGAGACTTACGCGCTCGTCGGCGAGTCCGGCTGTGGCAAGAGCGCAACCGCGCTCGCGATCGTCCGGCTCGTGGAGCCGGGCCGAGTCGTCTCGGGCCACGTCCGACTCGAGGGACGCGAGATCCTCGGCCTCTCCGAGCGCGAGATGCGCCACGTCCGCGGCGCCCGCATCGGCTTCGTGTTCCAAGAGGTGTCGGCGGCGCTGAACCCGGTGATGCGCATCGGAGACCAGGTGGCCGAAGCGGTGCGCGCGCACCGGCGTCTCTCCCGTGCCGCGGCGCGGGCGGAGGCGGTCCGATTGCTCGGCCTCGTCGCGCTTCCCGATCCCGCATCCCAGGCCCGGGCCTACGCGCACGAGCTCTCCGGAGGGATGAAACAGCGGGCAATGCTCGCGATCGCGCTCGCGTGCGCGCCGGCGCTCTTGATCGCCGACGAGCCGACCACAGCGCTCGACGTCACGATCCAGGCGCAGATTCTCGACGTCTTGCGCCGCCTGCGCCGGGAGCTCGGGCTCACGGTGCTCCTGATCACCCACGACCTCGGCGTCGTCGCCGAGAACGCCGATCGCGTCGGGATCATGTACGCAGGCCGGATCGTCGAGGAGGCGCCGGTCGCCGATCTGTTCCGGACGCCACTCCACCCGTACACCCGCGGGCTCCTGCTGTCGCTCCCGGGCAACGCCGGCTCCGAGGCGGGCGCGCGGGGCGACCGGCGGCTGCGGGTCTTGCCCGGCGCGGTTCCGGACCCCGAGTCGCCTCCGCCCGGCTGTCGATTCCACCCACGCTGCGCGGAGCGGTTCGAGCCGTGCGATCGAGAAGAGCCGGCCGACGAGAATGTCGGCGCAGAGAGTCGCGTCGCGTGCTTTCTCTACTCGAGCGGGGCCGGGCAGGCGCCGCGCTCGGGGACTTCCGCGTGACGCGCACCCAGGACGACGGGTCGCCGCTCGTCGAGGCCCGGGGCCTCCGGAAGGCCTGGGCGCGGCGGGTCGGCATCTTCGGCCGTCCGGGTCCGCCGGCGATCGCGGTCGACGGCGTCGATCTCGACGTGCGGACCGGTGAGACCGTGGGCCTCGTCGGCGAGTCGGGCTCGGGCAAGACGACGATCGGACGGATGCTCGTCCGGCTGGTCGACCCCGACGCCGGCACGATCCGCTTCGGGGGCGTCGACCTTCTGGCGCAGCGCCCCCACGAGCTGCGCCGGTTGCGACGGCAGTTCCAGATCGTGTTCCAGGACCCGTACGGCTCGCTCAACCCCCGGATGCGGGTGGGTACGGCGATCGGTGAGCCGCTCGCGATCCACCGAATTGCGGTATCCCGCGCCGACCGGCGCGAGCGCGTCCTCGAGCTTCTCGACCGGGTGGGGCTCGACCGCGCGTCGTACGACCGGTACCCCCACGAGTTCTCCGGTGGCCAGCGCCAGCGGATCGGGATCGCCCGCGCGATCGCCTGCGGTCCACGGTTTCTCGTCGCCGACGAGCCGGTCTCGGCGCTCGATCCGCCGATCCAGGCGCAGATCGTCAACCTGCTCCTCGACCTGCGCGAGCGACTCGGCCTGGCGTATCTCTTCATTGCCCACGACCTGCGGCTCGTCGAGCACTTCAGCGACCGCATCGCGGTTCTGTACCTGGGACGGATCGTCGAGGAGGGGCCGGCACGCGAGGTCGTCCGCGAGCCGCTCCACCCCTACACGCGTGCCCTGATCGCCTCGACGCCCAGTCCCTGTCCGGGTCCCCCGCGGGCCCTCGCGCTCCACGGCGATCCGCCGTCGGCCACGGCGCCGCCGAGCGGCTGTCCGTTCCATCCGCGTTGCCCGATCGCCGTCGAGGCTTGCCGAACGAACGCCCCGGCGCTACGCGCGGTCGGACCGGGACGCCGTGTGGCGTGCGATCTCGTCTCGGGCGCGAGCTGAGTCAAACCCCGGTTCGACAGGCGGCCAGCGGTCCGCCGGACGGGCGGAGTATCCTTGAGCCCTCGTCGCGGGGATGAAACCGCGGCGAGGGGGTGCGCGTACTATCGGCCACGGGGCGGGGGATTCGGCGCGGACGGACACGCCGCTTCCGTGCCGGACGACGCGCGGCGCCGGCGATGGCCCGACGCGGGACGGAATCCAGGAGGAAAACGCGGTGAATCGACGTGCTGTTTCGGCCATGACGTGTCTCGTGCTGCTGCTCGCGACGTCGGTGGCGGTTCGGGCTCAGGCGCCTCCCGATCCGCCCGACGCGATCCGATATACGCTCGCCGACTGCCTGCGCATCGCTCTCGCGAACAACCTCGACCTCGTGAGCGCGAAGAAGGACCCCGAGATCGCCCAGAACCAGATCGTTTCGAGCGATGCGCGCTTCGACGCGGTCATCGGGGCGGACGCCGGCTATTTCGAAACGAGCCAGGACCAGAAAATCGACTTCCTGACCCTGGGTGTCTCGACCACGGAGCCGACCGACAGAGAAGCGGCCCAGCTCGGGGCCTCGTTCACCCACCTCCTGGAGTTCGGCGCGACCTACGACCTGTCCGTCAATTACTCCACGCTCGACGAGTCGTCGCGCCAGATCAACGTGTCGACGGGGTTCCTGCAGGACCAACTCATCGACGCGACGACGAGCAGCGTGTCTCTCGAGTATCAGATGCCGCTCCTGCGCGGTTTCGGCCGTGAGGTCAACACGGTCGACGTGCTCCTCGCGCGCAGCGGCATCGAGATCTCGAAGGACGATTTGCGCCTGCAGGCGATGGCGACGGTGAAGCAGGTCGAGGATATGTACTGGAACCTGCTCGCAGCGCGGGCTGCCAGCGCCGTGGCCCACGAGTCGCTGAAGCTCGCCCGGGACCTGTACGAGCTGAACAAGAAGAAGGTGGAGGTCGGGACGCTCGCCCCGATCGACATCACGCAGGCCGAGTCCGGGGTCGCCGCGCGCGAAGAGAGCGTGATCCTCGCCGAAACCCAGGTCGAGAACTCCGAGGACGAGCTGCGGCGGCTGCTAGCGATCCCCAAGGACGACCCGGCGTGGGTCCGGCGCGTCGTGCCCACCGACCGGCCGCCGGCCGCGCAGCAGTCCGGGGTCGACCTCGAGGTCGCGCTGGCGACCGCGATGGAGCACCGTCCGGAAGTGTCGACGGCGCGCCGGCGTCTCGACGACAGCGTGCTCAACGAGCGTGTCGCGCGCAAGAACGTCCGGCACACGCTCGACCTGTCGGCGCGGTTGGCTCCCGACCAGTCGGACAGCGATTTCTCGCAGACGCTGCCGTCCCCGCTGAACACGACCATCGATACCGAAGTGACCGACTGGCGCGTCGGCTTGACCTACGGCTATCCCCTGCGAAACCGGCAGGCCAAGGCGAGCTACGCCATCGCCACGCTCAACCGGGAGAAGGGCGAGATCGGACTGCAGAACGTCGAGCAGAGCGTACGCGTCGACGTCCGGATCGCCGCGCGCAACGTCGATTCGGGAGCCAAGCGCATCGCCGCGGCCCGAGCCAACACGGTGTTGCAGCGCAAGACGCTCGAGGCCGAGCAGAAAAAGTTCGACAACGGGATGTCGACGTCGTTCGAGGTGCTGCGCATCCAGACCGACCTGTCCGACGCGCAGGTGCGCGAGATCCAGGCGCTGCTCGACCACGCCAAGGCGGTCGCCGACCTCGAGCGGGCCAAGGGGACGCTGCTCGAGACCCACGGGCTCACGATCGGGCAATGAGGCGCGGGTGGCGCTGATCGACCTCCAGGGGGTCGACAAGACCTATGCCATGGGGGACGCTCAGGTCCGCGCGCTCGACGACGTGTCGCTCGCGATCGGGCGCGGCGAATACGTTGCCGTCATGGGCCGATCGGGATCGGGGAAGTCGACGCTCATGAACATCGTCGGCTGTCTCGACACGCCGACGGCGGGCTCGTATCGACTCAACGACCAGGAGGTCGCCCGGATGGCCGACGACGATCTCGCGGCGGTGCGCAACCGCGAGATCGGCTTCGTGTTCCAGACGTTCCACCTGCTGCCACGCAAGGACGCGATCGGCAACGTCGAGCTGCCGTTGCTCTACGCGGGGCTCGGCCGCGTCGAGCGCCGCGAGCGGGCGCGGGCGGCGCTCGACGCGGTCGGCCTGGGCGACCGCGCGCGGCACCGGCCGAACCAGCTCTCGGGCGGCCAGCGCCAGCGCGTGGCGATCGCCCGAGCCCTCGTCAACCGGCCGTCGCTCCTCTTGGCCGACGAGCCCACCGGCAACCTCGACTCCCGGACCGGCGAGGAGATCCTGTCTCTGTTCGCCGAGCTGCACCGCCAGGGCCACACGATCGTGCTCGTGACGCACGAGGAACACCTCGCCCGGCGGGCCGGCCGAATCGTCCGGCTGCGCGACGGTCGGATCGTGGACGGCGGGGCGGCCTGACCGGTTTCCCCTCGCACGTGCCGCACCCTTGCCGCGTCCGATGAGCCATTCTCTTGACAGCCCGTGGGGAAGGGGCGTAGCATTCCCCTGCCTCAGAGACTCGCGCATGGGTTAACTGACTGAAAATATTGATCTTACGGCAACGGACGCGGGGCGCGTAGCCAGCCTGGGCGGGAGTCGACCCCGCCGCGGAGGACGGTCGTGGGTGGATTCGTTGGCGATCTCTGGAAGTACTACATGGACGGCGGCTTCGTCATGCACTTCATCACGTTGTGCTCGCTCGTCGGTCTCGCCGTCATCTTCTACAAGCTGATCGTGTTCCGCCGGGTGAAGCTCAACCTGAACGAGTTCATCGCGCAGGTTCGGTCGAACCTCCTCAAGGGGAACATGAAGGGCGCGATCCAGGTCTGCGAGGAGCAGCGCAGCCCCGTGGCGTCGATCGTCAAGACCGGCCTGCTCAAGTACGGCCAGTCCCGCGAGCAGCTCGAGCGCAGCATGGAGTCGGCCGCGATCCACGAGATCGCGTATCTCGAGAAGTACCTGACCGCGATCGCCACTGTGACCAACCTCGCCCCGCTGCTCGGGTTCTTCGGCACCGTGCAGGGCATGATCATCTCGTTCGACGTCATCGCGTCGGCCGGCCTGAACAACCCGGGCCTCGTGGCCCACGGCATCTCGGTGGCGCTGCTCACGACCGCGTGGGGTCTCATCGTGGCGTTCATCTGCACGCCTTTCTACAACCTGTTCGTGAGCAAAGTCGCAGCCTACACGCGGGAAATCGAGACGACCGTGAACATCCTGTTCGAGACGTTCGAGGAGATGGAGCGGCTCGGAGCGAAGCCCGCCGCGGCGCAGGAGCGCTGATTCGTGAAGCTCCGGAGGACCAAGGCGGTCGGGGCGATCATCCCCACGGCCTCGATGGCGGACATCGCGTTCCTGCTGATCATTTTCTTCATGGTCACGACGTCCCACGAAGTCGATCGGACGCAGGTGGATCTCCCGAGGTCGAGCGAGCGCACGGAAGCGGAGAAGGGCGCGGCGGTCGTCGTCCTGGTCAAGGACGAGGACAGCGGGGAGCTGAGCTACAAGTTCTCCGACGGGGTGGCGATGACGAGCGTGGTCGGCGGGCCCGAGGACATCTACCTCGAGGCGTCCCGCCTGATCTACCGTGACGCGACCCAGCAATTCATCCTCAAGGCCGAGGGATCGGTGCATTTCGAGAAGATCGACGAGCTGCTCGACCAGCTCCGGCGCGGCGGCGTTCAGAACGTGCTGCTGTTGACCCAGCAGAGGATCGTGGCCAGCGGGGGCGCGCCGTGAAGCTGAAGAAGCGAGAGGTCAACTCCGAGATCCCCACCGCGTCGATGGCCGACATCGCGTTCCTGCTCATCATCTTCTTCATGGTCACGGCCGTGTTCTCGGCCACGAAGGGGCTCGAGTTCAAGCTTCCCAAGGACCAGCAGAAGGAAGGCGGGGAGGGCGAGGAAGCGACGTTCATCCAGGTCAACCCGGATTCCTCGATCCTCGTCGACTGCAAGCCAATGGAGGCGAGTGAGATCCTCGACTACCTCGAGCCGCGGCTGTCGCGCAACCCCGAAAAGCCGGTGATCCTGTACACCGACCCGTACGCCCCTTACAACGCGATGATCTCGGTGTACGACGTGCTGGCCGCGGCCGAGAAGGAGCGCGGCTTCAAGGTCAAGAACATCTCGGTCCCGACCCAGAGCGAAGTCCAGGAGTACATCGTGCTCTTTGGGCTCAACCCGTTCGAGTCTCAGTGCGGGGGCTGACCGGCGGACGCAGGCGGGGTCCCGGAATCGAGGGTATGCTCTCCAACGGGCGGAAGAGGTAGCGCGATGGCCCCGGAGCCGAACAGCCTACGGTTCGACGATCGTATCAAGGCTGAGGACCTCCTCTACTCCGAGTTGTACCACTCGCGGGACACCGGGCTCCTGCGCAAGGCGTTCGTCGTCGCCGCCGTCCTTCACCTGCTGGCGATCTTCGTGCATTTCCCCGAGTTCAAGAACACGATCATTCCGCAGAAGAAGCAGAACGTCATCGTCGTCAAGAAGTACGTCCCGCCGCCGCCGAAGGTCGAGCAGAAGGAGATCATCCGCAAGCAGCTGGCCAAGAAGATCCCGATCCCCGATCCGACGCCGGACGAGCCCGAACCGATTCGCGAGCCGGAGCCCGAGATCTACGACGAGCCGCCGCCCTTGCCGCCCGACGCCGAGTACGTGATCGGCGTGCCGGAGGCACCGCCCCCGTCGGGGCCGGTCCTCGCCGGCGTGGGGGACGTCTCGAACCCGGTGCTGCTCGAGGAGACGAAGGTCCAGCCAGAGTATCCGGAGCTGGCGCGAGTCGCGCGCATCGAGGGCAACGTCATCCTGCAGGCCGTGATCGAGACCGATGGCAGCGTCGCCGAGATCGAGATCTTGCGGTGCAACCGCCCGAACATGGGGTTCGAGGACAGCGCCAGGTCGGCGGTGCAGGAGTGGAGGTACAAGCCGGCTCTGCAGAACGGCAAACCCGTGGCCGTGTACTTCACGGTGTTCGTGGAGTTCAAGCTCCACTGACGGTGCGGAGTCGCACATGAACGGAAACGGTAGACATCATCGACGCATCGCGGCGCTCACGACCCTGCTCGCGTTCCTCCTCGGCGCGGCGGTGTGGGCCAACGACGATCTGAACCAGGGCCTCGAGTACTTCAAGACCGGCAAGTACGCGGAGGCCGCGGCCAAGTTCCAGACGATGGTCGATGGCTCGCCGAACTACGACTTCGGCTACTTCATGCTCGGACTGTCGTATCTCCAGCTCGGCAAGCCGAGAGACGCCGAGGGGTCGCTGCTCAAGGCGATCGAGATCAACGGCAACAAGTTCGAGTATCACCACGGCTTGGCCAAGAGCTACCTCGAGCGCAAGGACGCGGCCAAGGCGGTCGCGACGCTGAGGACCGCCGAGCCGCTGGCCACGACGACGCAGCAAAAGTTCCCGCTGTACTCGCTGCGAGGCTTCGCCTACGTCGAGCTGGAAAAGTGGTCCGAGGCGATCGACGACCTCGACAAGGCCCGGGCGATCAGTCCCCAGAGCTCGATCCTGGTCCAGCTCGGGCGGGCGTACATGAGCCTCGGGTATGCCGACAAGGCCACTCCGGTGTTCCGTCAGGCGGCTCAGGCCAGCCCCGGCGACAGCCAGGTGAACGAGCTCCTGGCCCAGTCGCTCCTGGACATGGGCGCCGAGGCCGCTGACGACGCGGCGAAGAAGGCGCTGTACGCAGAGGCGCTTCAGGCCGCGGACCGGGTCGTCAAGCTGAAGCCCAACGACCACCAGAGCTATAACCTCGTCGGCCGCGCCGCGCTCGGGGCCAAGGACTACCCGAAGGCGGAGCAGTCGTTCCGCAAGGTCCTGGCGCAGAAGCCCGACTACTGCTGGGCGATGGCCAACCTCGGCAAGACCTACCTGGCGCAGGCGCGCTGGGCCGACGCCGAGAGCATCCTCGTCGATGCGACCAAGTGCGCGCCGCGCCTCGGCGTCGCGTTCGAGAGCCTCGGGTTCGCCCAGCAGAAGCAGAAGAAGCTCGCGGACGCGATCCGGAGCTATGAGGCAGCCCAGTCGATCAAGCCGTCGAACGCGGTCGCGCGCGCCATCACGGCCTGCAAAGAGAACCTCGATATCGCGGCGTTCAACGAGCAGGTCGCGACCGAAGAGGCCAAGGCCGATGCTGCCGAAGCGCAGGCGAAGAAAGAGTACGAAGAGGCGCTGAAGAAGCAGCAGGAGTGGGAGAAAAAGCGCGAGCGCGACGACTGACCGCCGCGCCCACCCCGCAGCCGGCCGGATCGCTCCAACCTACTGAAAACACGCCTCTTTCGGGCGCGGGTGATTTGACACCGTTTCCGCGCGTGTGTTAGAGTTCCGCCCTTCTTTCGCGCGGGAGAATCGATGTCGTCGAGCCGCCTGACGATCGTGCTGCTCATCCTGACCGCCGCGGGGATGGCCGGCGGAATGCTCGCGCTGACGCACCTGCTCGGCCGCGTGCGGGCCTCGCGCGTCGACCGGAGCCCCTACGAGTGCGGAATGAAGCCGTTCGAGTCCGTCGAGCGGCACCGCTTCTCCGTGCATTTCTACGTCGTGGCGATGCTGTTCATCCTGTTCGACATCGAGGCCGCGTTCCTGTTCCCGTGGGCCGTCACGTTCCGCGGCTTCGCGGCCGACCGGCTGTTCGTGCTCGGCGAGATGGCGGTGTTCCTCGGGATCCTGATCGTCGGTTTCGCCTACGTGTGGCGGCGCGGAGCGCTCGAGTGGGAGTAGCGCGCGCGGCCGACGGCCTAGAGGCGGTCGATCTCCTGCGGCGCGCGTTCCCGGAGGCGGTCGTCGATGCCGCGACCTTCGCTGGCGCGACGTGGGCCGAGCTTGCGCCGAGCCGGCTGGTCGAGTGTGCCACGTGGCTCCGCGACCATCCGTCGGTCGCGTTCGACTTCCTCGTCGACGTGACCGCGGTCCACTGGCCGGAGCGGGAGCCGCCCGTCGAGGTCGTGTACCACGTGTACAGCTACCGGCGGGACGACCGGTTGCGGATCAAGGTCCGGACGGGGGAGACCGGTCCGGTGCCGACGCTCACCGGCGTGTGGGCGTCCGCGGACTGGAACGAGCGCGAGGCCTACGACATGTTCGGGATCCGGTTCGACGGCCACCCGGATCTACGACGGATCCTGATGCCCGACGACTACACCGAGTATCCGCTGCGCAAGGAGCTGCCGCTCTACCGTGGCTGACCCGCGACTCGACAGCGCAGCGGCAAGCGCGCACGCGATCGAGCGCCATCCGGACCATCCGGACGTCGTCACGATCAACATGGGCCCGTCGCACCCGGCGACCCATGGCGTGCTGCGGCTCGTGCTGCGACTCGACGGGGAGCGTGTGGTGGACTGCGTCCCGCACCTCGGTTACCTGCACCGCGGGATGGAGAAGATCGCCGAGAACCGGACCTACCTGCAGTTCATCCCGTACACCGATCGGATGGACTACCTGAGCCCGCTCGCGGCCAACGTCGGCTTCGCGCTGGCGGTCGAGCAGCTGCTCGGGATCGAGGTCCCGCCGCGCTGCCAGGCGATCCGGGTGCTGTGCTGCGAGCTGGCCCGGATCGGCTCGCACCTGCTGTGGCTCGGCACGCACGCGCTCGATCTCGGCGCCGCGACCGTGTTCTTCCATACGTTCAAGGACCGCGAATGGCACTACGACCTGGTCGAGGACCTCACCGGGGCACGGCTCACCACGTCGTTCTCGCGAATCGGCGGCGTGATGTACGACGTCGAGCCGAAGTGGGTCGATCGCCTGCGCGAGTACGCCGAGGGGATGCCCAAGCGCGTCGACGAGTACGAGTCGCTGCTGACGAACAACATGATCTGGCTGCAGCGCACGCAGGGCGTCGGCGGGATGTCCGTCGCGCAGGCGGTGGCCTACGGCGTGACCGGACCGGCGCTGCGCGCCGCGGGTCTCGAACACGATCTACGCAAGGTGCGACCGTACTCGGGTTACGAGCGCTACGAGTTCGAGGTGCCCATCGGGACCCAAGGGGACATCTACGACCGGTACCTCGTGCGCCTGGAGGAGATGCGGCAGTCCTGCCGGATCCTGCTCCAGGCGATCCGTATGCTCCCCGACGGTCCCGTGAACGTCGACGACCCGAAGATCTTCCTGCCGCCGAAGAGCCGCGTGCTCACGAGCATGGAGGAGCTGATCCACCAGTTCATGATCGTGACCGAGGGGTTCGAGTGCCCGGCTGGCGAGGTGTATCACTCGACCGAGGTGCCCAAGGGGGAGCTCGGGTTCTATCTCGTGTCGACCGGCGGCCGCTCGCCGTATCGCCTGAGGATCCGCTCGCCGAGCTTCAACAACCTGGCCATCCTGCCGCGGCTCGTCCGTGGCGGGCTCGTGGCCGACGTCGTCGCCAACATCGCCAGCCTCGATCCCGTGATGGGCGAGGTCGACCGCTGACGCCCGCGCCAGACGGGGGGGACCGCGTGTTCGGGGTCGAATTCGAGCGCAAGGTGGACGGGATCGTGGCCCGCTATCCGGAGCCCAAGGCCGCTCTGTTGCCCGTGCTGTGGGAGCTGCAGCGGGCCAACGGCTGGATCAGTCCAACCTGCGCCGAGTGGGCCGCGACGCGCCTCGGCGTGAGCCCGGCCCACGTCCACGGGGCGGTGACGTTCTACACGATGTACAAGCAGCGCCCGAGCGGGCGCCATCACATCCAGGTGTGCACGACGCTGTCGTGCATGCTGCGTGGCTCGGACGAGCTGCTCGCGCATCTCCGCCGGAAGCTCGAGATCCACGAGGGCCAGGTGACCCCAGACGGCAAGTTCTCGCTCCAGCGGGTCGAGTGCCTCGCCTCGTGCGGGACCGCGCCGATGTTCCAGCTCAACGACGAGTACCACGAGAACCTGACCCTGGACGCCGTCGACACCCTGCTCGACCGGCTTCCCTGAGCGCGCGACGATGGAGAAGATCCTCACCCGCAACATCCACAAGGAGCGCTCGGTCTCGATCGAGGTGTACGAGGCCGGGGGCGGGTACCAGGCGCTGCGCAAGGCGGTGCGCTCGCTCACGCCCGACGAGGTCGTGGAGCTGGTGAAGAAGTCCGGTCTGCGCGGCCGGGGCGGCGCCGGGTTTCCGTGCGGCCTCAAGTGGTCGTTCATGCCCAAGGGAGAAAAGCGGAAGCCGCACTACCTGCTGTGCAACGCCGACGAGTCCGAGCCCGGGACGTTCAAGGACCGCCTGCTGATGGAGTTCGACCCGCACCTCGTGATCGAGGGCTGTCTGGCCGCCTCGTACGCGATCCGCGCCGACGCCTGCTACCTGTACATCCGCGGCGAGTTCGTCCACGCGACGCGGGTCCTCGAGCGCGCGGTGGCCGAGGCGTACGCCAAGGGATACGCCGGCCGGAACGTCCTCGGCAGCGGCTGGAGCTGCGAGTTCGTCGTGCACCGCGGCGCGGGCGCGTACATCTGCGGCGAGGAGACCGCGCTGATGACCTCGCTCGAAGGCGATCGGGGCTATCCGCGGGTCAAGCCGCCGTTCCCGGCGCAGCGCGGCGTGTGGGGCTGCCCGACCACGATCAACAACGTCGAGACCTTGGCCTGCGTCCCCTCGATCCTCGAGCGTGGGGCGGAGTGGTTCGCGTCGATCGGCCCCAACGAGCGCAACAGCGGCCCGAAGCTCTACTGCCTGAGCGGCCACGTCAAGCGGCCCGGCGTGTACGAGGCCCCGATGGGCCTGCCGCTCCGCGAGCTGATCTACGACCTCGGTGGCGGGATGCTCCGCGCCGACCGGCCGCTCAAGGCGTGCATTCCCGGAGGCTCGTCGGTCCCGGTGCTCGCGGCCGCCGAGTGCGACGTGGCCCTCGACTTCGACTCGCTGTCCAAGGCCGGCTCGGCCCTCGGCTCGGCGGGCATCATGGTCATGGACAGCTCGACGTGCATGGTCCAGGCGCTCCTGCGCATCGCCCACTTCTACGCGCACGAATCGTGCGGTCAGTGCACGCCGTGCCGCGAGGGCACGGGCTGGCTCGAGCGCGTGCTCGAGCGGATCGAGACCGGGCGCGGCGGGCCCGCGGACGTCGATCTGCTGGTGAGCGTGGCGAACAACATCGAGGGGAACACGATCTGCGCGCTCGGCGAAGCCGCCGCGTGGCCGGTGCAGTCGTTCGTCAAGAAGTTCCGCGACGAGTTCGCGGCCCACGTCACGGCCGGAAGGTGCACGGTGCTCAGCCATGCCTAGGTTCACGCTCGACGGCCAGACGATCGAGACCCCGGTCGGAACGACGATCCTGCAGGCCGCCCTGGCGCGCGGCCGGGAAATTCCGCACTTCTGCTACCACCCCGGACTGTCGATCGCCGGCAACTGCCGGATCTGTCTGGTCGAGGTGGAGAAGGCGCCCAAGCTCCAGATCGCGTGCCAGTCGCAGGTCCAGGACGGGATGGTCGTGCACACCGCGTCGGCCCGCGTCCAAGCGGCGCGCAACGCGGTGATGGAGTTCCTGCTCATCAACCACCCGCTCGACTGCCCGATCTGCGACCAGGCCGGCGAGTGCAAGCTGCAGGACAATGCGGTCGCCCACGGCCCGGGACGCAGCCGATACACCGAGCCGAAGCGCGCTCTGGCCAAGGCGGTCGACATCGGCGAGCACGTGCTGCTCGACCAGGAGCGGTGCATCCAGTGCAGCCGCTGTACACGGTTCTGCGACGAGGTGACGGGCACGGGCGAGCTTGCGTTCTTTTCGCGCGGCGAGCGCACGATCATCGGGATCTGGCCGGGCCGCCGGCTCGACAACCCGTACTCGGGCAACGTCGTCGACCTCTGCCCGGTCGGCGCGCTGACGCTCAAGGAATTTCGGTTCCAGACCCGCGTCTGGTACCTGCAGAACACGCCCTCCGTGTGCGCCGGGTGCGCGCGCGGCTGCAACGTCGTTGTCGCGACTGGCCGCCAGCAGGAGCTGATGACGACGCGCGGGCAGCAGGACGACCGGATCAAGCGCGTCGTGCCGCGGGTCAACCCCGAGGTGAACGGGCACTGGATGTGCGACGAGGGACGCCTGTCGTTCCAGCGCCTCGACGCGGTCCCACGGCTCGAGCGCGCCGAATCGGGCGGGTCCCGGGTGGACTACGATACGGCCGTGCGCGAGGTCGCGACGCGCCTCGCCGCCGCGGCGGGCCGGGCGGGACTCGTGGCGAGCCCACGTGCGACGTGCGAGACGCTGTACGCCTGGCGGCGCTTGCTGACCACGCTCGGTTCCGTCCGGGTCGGCGTGCGCCGGATCGAGCGTGGAGCGGACGATGCGCTGCTCCTCCGGCGCGACAAGGGCGCGAACTCGCGCGGCGCGGAGTGGATCCTCGGCGCCGCGGCGTCCGATCGCGACGTGCTCGATGCGGCGGCACGCGGCGAGCTCGACGTGCTCGTGATCCTCGGTGACCCGCTCGACCCGGCCGACACGGCGACGCTCCCCGAGGCGATCCGTTCGCGCGTCGAGACGCTGATCTACGTCGGGCCGTTCCGCGATGCAGCGGCGGAGGCCGCGACGCTGCGCCTGCCCGCGGCGGCTTGGTCCGAGGAGGACGGGAGCTTCGTCAGTTTCCAGGGGCGCGTGCAGCGGCTCGGTCGCGCGCGGCGGCCGGGGGGCGACGCGCGCCCGGGCTTCCGGATCGCAGCCGACGTCGCCGCGGCGCAGGGCGTGGCGTTCCCTGCCTGGACCGCGGCGTCCGAGGTGTTCGCGGCCTTGGCCAAGGACGTGCGGGAGTTCGATGGTCTGACCGACGAGCAGCTGGGGCTCCTCGGCGCTCCGGGCGGCCTCGCCGCCGCGGCGGGCGCGTGAGCCCGGGGCACGGGGCGAGCGTGATCGACTGGCCTGGGATCGCCTTCACGGTCGGAGAGATTCTCGTCGTGGCCAACGCGCTGATGATCGGCGTGTCGATCATGACCTGGATCGAGCGGCGCCTGTCCGGCGTGATCCAGTTCCGCCTCGGCCCCAATCGGGTCGGCCCGTTCGGCCTGTTCCAGCCGCTTGCCGACGGGATCAAGTTCCTGATGAAGGAAGACATCATCCCGGCCGCTGCGCACAAGCCGATCTTCGTCCTCGCGCCCGCGCTGTCGCTCGTCACCGCGCTCTGCGCGTTCGCGATCGTGCCGTTCGGACCGCCCGTCGAGATCGCCGGCCGCGCGTTCGATCTCGTGATCCTCGACCTCGACGGCGGCCTGTTGTTCGGCCTCGCGGCGGGATCGCTCGGCGTGTACGGGATCGTCTGCGCCGGCTGGTCCTCGCGCAGCAAGTACGCGCTGATGGGCGGGCTGCGCTCGTCGGCGCAGATGGTGTCGTACGAGCTGGCGCTCGGGCTTTCGCTGATCGGCGTGGTGCTGCTGTCCGGGACGCTCCGACCGGTCGAGATCGTCGCGCAGCAGGCGGGCTGGTTCTGGAACTGGAACTTGTTCGGTGGCTGGCAGATCCTCGGCTTTCTGATCTTTCTCATCGCCGGGTTCGCCGAGACGAACCGGCTGCCGTTCGACCTGCCCGAGGCCGAGAGCGAGCTCGTCGCCGGCTACCACACCGAGTACTCGGCGATGAAGTTCTCGATGTTCTTCATGGCCGAGTACATCGCGATGATCACGATCTCGGCCTTGGCCACGACGCTGTTCCTCGGCGGGTATCACCTGGGGTTCCCGGTGCCGCTCGACGGCTGGCCGCTCGCGATCCTGCAGCTCGGCGCGTTCCTGACCAAGGTCGGGATGTTTCTGGTGTTCTTCGTGTGGGTCCGCTGGACCCTGCCGCGGTTTCGCTACGACCAGCTGATGGACCTCGGGTGGAAGCGGTTGTTCCCGCTCGCGCTACTGAACGTGATGGTCACCGCGGTCCTGGTCGCGTTCGATCTCGTGGGGCGCTGAGCGGATGGACCTCGTCGGGTTCGTGATCCTGTCCGCGCTGGCCATCGTGTCGGCCGTGGTGGTGCTGCTGCACCGCAATCCGATCGTGGCCGCGCTGTCGCTCGCGGCGAACCTGATCGCGGTGGCGGGCTTCTATCTCCTCTTGAGCGCGCAGTTCCTCGCGCTGCTCCAGGTGATCGTGTACGCGGGCGCGATCATGGTCCTCGTGCTGTTCGTGATCATGCTGCTCAATCTGCCGGACGAGGCAAGGCGCCGCGCCCGGCTGTCGCCGCAGACGGTCGCCGGCACGCTGCTCTCGATCGCGTTCGTCGCGGTGCTCGGCTGGGCCCTCGCGCGGTCGTCGGCCGGCCAGACGTTCCCCACGCCGTCGCCGACGTTCGGCACCGTGGGCTCGGTCGGAACCGCGCTGTTCACCACCTTCTTCTATCCGTTCGAGGCGATTTCGCTGCTGCTGGTCGTGGCGATGATCGGCGCCGTTCTCTTGGCCAAGCGGAGGATCTGAGCCGTGTCACCGGGAGGCGTCCTCGTCGTCTCGGCCGTGCTGTTCACGGTCGGCGTCCTCGGTGTGCTCACGCGCCGGGGGGCGATCACGATCCTGATGAGCATCGAGATCATGCTCAACGCCGCGAACCTCGCGTTCCTCGCCTTCTCGCGGCAGTTCGACCAGCCGGACGGGCAGGTGTACGCGTTCTTCGTCATGACCCTGGCCGCGGCGGAGGCCGCGGTCGGCCTCGCCATCGTCATTGCCCTGTTCCGGCTGCGCGGGTCCACCGACGTGGACGAGCTGCAGCTGATGCGCTGGTAGGCCCGCATGCTCGAGCTGATCTGGCTGATTCCGCTCCTTCCCGCCGCCGGGGTCGCGATCAACGGACTCGCCGGCCGGCGCCTGTCGCTGCGCGCGGTCGGCCTCGTGGCCTGCGCGACGGTCGGCCTCGCGTTCCTCGTCGCCCTCGGTGCGGTGTTCCAGCTCGCCGGGCTGCCGCCCGAGGCGCGCGTGTTCGAGACCTCGCTCGGAACGTGGATACCGCTCGGCTCGGTCGGCAGCCACACGCTCACCGTCGACTGGGGGTTCCGGCTCGACGCACTCTCCGCGGTCTTGCTTCTCGTCGTCACCGGCGTCGGGTTCCTGATCCACGTGTACAGCGTGGGCTACATGGCGCACGAGGAGGACTACGCGCGGTTCTTCGTCTACCTGAACCTGTTCATGGTGATGATGCTGATCTTGACCCTCGCCGACAACCTGCTCGTGCTGTTCGTCGGCTGGGAGGGTGTCGGTCTGTGCTCGTACCTGCTGATCGGCTTCTTCTACGACCGGCCGTTCGATGCGCGTACGGGCCTGAGCTGCGCCGACGCGGGGCGCAAGGCGTTCCTGGTCAATCGCATCGGGGACTTCGCGTTCCTGCTCGGCCTCCTGTGGATCGTCGTGCAGTTCGGCTCCCTGCGGTTCTCCGAGATCGATGCCGCGATTCGGGTGGGCCACGCGGGTGGCGCGCTCCTGACCGGGATCGGGATCCTGCTGTTCCTCGGCGCGTGCGGCAAGTCGGCGCAGATCCCGCTCTACGTGTGGCTGCCCGACGCGATGGCCGGTCCGACGCCCGTGTCGGCGCTGATCCACGCGGCGACGATGGTCACGGCGGGCGTGTACATGGTGTGCCGGATGTCCGCGCTGTACAGCGCGGCGCCCGAGGCGATGGCGGTCGTCGCCGCGGTCGGCGCGCTCACGGCGATCTTCGCCGCGACGATGGGCCTCACGGCGACCGACATCAAGAAGGTCCTCGCGTACTCGACGGTCAGCCAGCTCGGGTACATGTTCGCGGCGGCCGGGGTGGGCGCGTACGTCGCGGCGATGTTCCACCTGATGACCCACGCGTTCTTCAAGGGCCTGTTGTTCCTCGGCGCGGGCAGCGTGATCCACGGCCTCGGCGGCGAGCAGGACATCCGGCGCATGGGCGGCCTGCGCGAGAAGCTCCCGGTCACGTTCCGGACGTTCGGTGTGGCGACGCTCGCGATCGCGGGCATCGCACCGTTCGCGGGCTTCTTCTCGAAGGACGAGATCCTGTCCGGCGCGTGGCTCGGCGGGAACCGCATCGTGTGGGGCCTGCTGGCGGGCGCCGCCGGCCTGACCGCGTTCTACATGACCCGCCTGACGTACCTCGTGTTCTTCGGCCGCTACCGTGGGGACGGCGAGACGTGGAAGCACGCGCACGAGTCGCCGCGGACGATGACCGTGCCGCTCGTCATCCTGGCCGTCCTGTCGTTCGTCGGGGGCTGGATCGGAATCCCCGCCGTGCTGACCGGGGGAGCCGACCTGAACGTGCTCCACCACTGGCTCGCGCCCGCGATCACGCTTCCCGGCGCGGTCCACGCCGGGGAAGCCGCGGGGCACGGCGCGACCGCGGCCCACGCCGACGCCGGCGTCGAGCTGACCCTCGTCGCCGCCGCGCTCGCGATCGCCGTCGCCGGGATCGGCGTGGCCTGGCGCGTCTACCGGACCGAAGGGCAGGCCGAGCGGATCGCACGCGCGGCCGGGCCGCTCACCGCGACGCTGCGCAACCTGTACTGGGTCGACGAGCTGTACGATCGTGCGATCGTCCGGCCGTTCTACGCGGCGTCGAGGTTCTTCGACGGGTTCGACCGTCTGGTCGTCGACGGTCTCGTCAACGCGTCGGCGTTCGTGGCCGACGTCACGGGGCAGCTGGTCAAGCTGTTCCAGACCGGGCGCGTGCGCAACTATGCGCTGATGTTCCTCGTCGGTGTGGTCGCTCTCCTCGTGTACATCGTCCGGACCGGAGCCTGAGATGGCGCAGTTCGACCTGATCCTCGTGCTCCCGGTCGTGTCCCTCGCGGCGTACGGGCTGCTCGGCCTGCTGCTCGAGCCGTGGCTGCGCGGTGCGAACCGCACGCTCGGCTTCGTGACGCTCCTCGGCCTCGGGATGTCCGGGTACTCGCTCGCCGGCCTGTGGCGCATCGTCGCCGCGGTCGGGCCGCAGGAGACCGCCTACGGGATGGTGCGGATCGATGCGTTCGGCCTGCTGTTCTCGTTCGTGCTCCTCGGGGTCACGGCGCTCAGCGTGCTCGTGTCGGTGACGTTCCTCGAGCGCGAGCAGGCGGATCATCCGGAGTTCTATCCGCTCACGCTGTTCTGCCTCGCCGGGATGTTCGTGATGCTCCACACCACGCACCTGCTGCTCGTGCTCGTGGGGCTCGAAGTGTTCTCGCTCGCGCTGTACGTGATGACCGGGTTGACCCGGCGCCGCGAGCGGTCGATCGAGTCCGCGCTCAAGTACTTCCTGCTCGGGGCGTTCTCGTCGGGGTTCCTGGTATACGGCATGGCGCTGCTGTACGGCGCGACCGGGTCGCTCGACCTGCGGCGCCTCGCGGCGGCCGCGGTCTCCGCGCCGTCGCCCCTGCTGTGGATCGGCATGGCGCTCGTGCTCGTCGGTCTGGCCTTCAAGATCGGCGCGGTGCCGTTCCACCACTGGGTGCCGGACGTGTACCAGGGCGCGCCGACGAACGTGGCCGGCTTCATGGCCGCGGCGACGAAGACCGCGACGTTCGCGGTGCTGCTGCGGTTCCTCGTCGGGGCGTTCGGCGACTCGACGGAGGTCTGGATGCCGATCGTGACCTGGCTCGCCATCCTGACGATGACCGTGGCGAACCTGGTCGCGCTGGCCCAGACCGATCTCAAGCGCCTGCTCGCGTTCTCGTCGATCGCGCACGCCGGGTACCTGCTCGTCGCCGTCACCTGCCGCCCCGACGACGGGATCAAGGCGGTGCTGTTCTACCTCGCGGTGTACGGCTTGATGACGGTCGGCGCGTTCGCCGTGCTCGGGGCGGTCGGCCGCGGCGACGCGGAGCGGGAGTGGGGCTACACGCTCGCCGACTGGGCCGGGCTCGGCTGGCGCCGCCCGGCGCTCGCCGCGGCGATGACGCTGTTCCTGCTGTCCCTCGCCGGCATCCCCCCCACGGGTGGGTTCTTCGGCAAGTACGTCATCTTCCTCGGTGCCGTGCGCGCCGAGCAGTACTTGCTCGCGATCGTCCTGGCGCTGAACGCCACGATCGCCGCGTACTACTACCTGCGCGTGCTCGTGTACCTGTACATGCGTCCGTCCGAGACGGAAGAGCCTAGCCTGCCGATCTCGCTGGCCACGACCGCGGTGATCGTCATGGCCTCGGCCGGCGTGCTGTACCTGGGGATCGCTCCGGGACGGCTGCTCGACGTCCTCAGCGGCCTCGCCCGCTCGTTGATCTAGCCCGCGCTAGCGCGCGGAAGCCTGGGCCAGCTTGCGCGCGTGGCGGAACCCGACGAGCTTGCGCGAGCTCTCGTCCCACAGGGCGAGCCGGGCGCAGCGAATGCTCTCGCTCAGGGTCATCCGCGACACGCGGGCCAGGTCCGGGTGGTCGCGCAGCACTTCGGGCAACCGGTAGTTCGGGATCCGGGCGTTCAGGTGATGCACGTGGTGCAGCCCGATGTTGCCCGTCGCCCACTGCAGCGGCCGGGGCAACGCTAGATACGAGCTGCCCTCGAGCGCCGCCGCGTCGTACGTCCAGGAGCGGTCGTACTCCCAGTACGTGTCTTCGAACTGGTGCTGGACGTAGAACAACCACACGCCGAGCGACGATGCGAGGCAGGTGATCGGGAGCTGGATCATGAGGACCGCGCGCCAGCCCAGCGCCCAGGAGAGCCCCCCCACGACCACAGCGATGCCCAGGTTCGTGAGCAGGATGCTCGCCCGCTCGCGCTTCCACGTGCGGGGCACGCGGGACGGGATGCGGTGCAGGACGATGAAGTGCAGCGCGGCGCCGACGCCGAACAGCACGAACGGGTTCCGGTACACGCGGTGGCGGAATCTCCCCCAGCGGGACAGGGCCGCGTACTCGGCGACCGTGAGCGTGCAGATGTCGCCGAACCCGCGGTGCTCGAGCTTGCCCGACGTGGCGTGGTGGAGCGCGTGCGTCTTGCGCCAGTACGCGTAGGGCGTCAGCGTCAGGACGCCGATGATCCGGCCCACGGTGTCGGCGAGGATCGGGTGCCGAAAGAACGAGCCATGACCGCAGTCGTGCTGGATGATGAACAGCCGGATGAGGAAGAACGCGGCCGGCACGGCGAGGGCCAGCGTGAGCCAGTAGGACACGTCGAGCGCCCAGTACATCAGCGCCCAGGTTCCGACGAAGAGCGCCGCGGAGTTCCCGAGCTGCCAGAGGCTCTTGTGGAGTTTCGGATGACGGTAGGCCGACAGTTCGGCGGCGAGAGTCTGCGCGACGGTGGTCAAGCGGCCATGCCTCCCGAGGTCGGTGGGTCCGACCAGCCCAGTGGAATGTAGCTGTTCGCGGGCCCAGGCGCTTCCCCGGCCCCTTTTCGCCTCACGAGCCGCCCCCACGCCGACGTCCGGGCCCCCTTCCCCGGGTCCGGGCCGCGGGCGGACGGGTCGGGTCCGATACCGGGGCGTGGCGGTTGAGAATGGCTTGCAGCCGCGTCTCGCCGGCGCGCTGCCTCGGGCCGGAGGCCGCCTTGGTCATGCGTCGCGGCGGCGGCGACCGTCGGTCCTGACCGAGCCCCGACCGGCTGTCCGGCTTCGACGTGTAGTCGAACCCCGGGAGGGTGATCCGGGGGAGGCGCTTGCCGACCGACTTCTCGATGGCTGCGAGATCCAGCTCCTCGTCGGCGGAGACGAACGTGAAGGCGTCTCCCGTCGCCTCGGCCCGCGCGGTTCGTCCGACCCGGTGGATGTAGGAGTCCGTATCGGCGGGAACGTCGAAGTTCACGACGTGTCCCAGCTCCTCGACGTCGATCCCACGGGCCACGATGTCGGTCGCCACGAGGACCCGGCTCCGGCCGGCCTTGAAGCCCGCGAGCGCCGCGGTCCGCTGGTTCTGGCTCCGGTTCCCGTGGATCGGCACCGCCGAAACCCCGGCCTGCACGAGGAACGCGGCGAGCCGGTTCGCCCGGTGCTTCGTGCGGGTGAACACGATCGCGTCCGTGATGATGTCGCGGGCGAGCAGCTCGAGCAGCAACGCCGGTTTGCGGTCGCGCGGGACCGGGTAGACCGCGTGTGTGATCCCGACCGCCGGTGCGGACTTCCGCTCGAGCTGGATCAGGACCGGATCGTGCAGCATCTCGTGGGCCAGTCGCAGGATCTCCTGCGGCATCGTCGCGCTGAAGAACAGCGTCTGGCGCTTCGCCGGAAGCTGGCGCAGGATCCGCCGGATGTCCGGCAGGAACCCCATGTCGAGCATCCGGTCGGCCTCGTCGAGGACGAGGACCTCGAGCCCGCTGAACCGCACGTACGCGTGACGCATGTGGTCGAGGAGCCGCCCCGGTGTGGCGATGATCACGTGGACGCCGCTGCGGAACGCGTGCTCCTGCGGCCCCATGCCCACGCCGCCGAAGACGGGCGCCCCCGTCACCGGCGTGTGGACCGCCAGCTCTTCGAGGTGCGTGTGGATCTGCGCCGCCAGCTCGCGCGTCGGGGTCAGGATGAGCGCTCGCGGTCCGCTGCGCGGCTTGGCCATCAAGCGGTGCGCGATCGGCAGCAGGAACGCGGCCGTCTTGCCGCTTCCCGTCATGGCGCAGGCCAGCACGTCCTTGCCCTCCGCCGCGGGAGGGATCGCCTGCTCCTGGATCGGCGTGGGCCTCGAGAAGCCGAGATCCTTCACGCCGCGCAACAGGTCGGAATGGAGTGGAAAGCGGGAGAACGACATGAACGACGGATTATACCGGTGTCGGTGCCCCACCGCCCGCGAGGGCCACGAGGGCCGGTGTGACGTCCGTCAGCGCCCGGATCTCACGGACGAGAGAAGCCGCGTGCGGACCCCAGACCAGGAGCGGGACCGGGTTCAGCGTGTGCCGCGGATGGTGCGACTCCTCGAGGTTCCCATGATCGCTCGTCACGATCAGGTCGTGCCGGCCGCGGTCGATCCGCGCGAGCACGGCGTCGACGAGCGCTTCGGCACGGCGTGCCTGCTCGAGCTTGCCCTGCCGGTCGCCGCGGTGCGCCACGAGATCGGTCAGAAAGTACTCGTAGAACACGAAGTCGTGCTCGTCGAGGAGACGGCCGAGCACGTCCGCGGCGCCCGCGGCGTCGCGCCGGACCACGGGGAGGCCGAGCCGCTCCATCCACTCGCCCGTGTAGTCGTGGAACAGCGCCGAGCCGCGCAGGCCTTGGTCGTCCCACATCCGGAACGGGAGGCCCGCCGCACGGATCGCCTGTGTCGATGCCGATAGACGCGGCCGGCGCGCTTCGAGGTGCTGGCGCGTGTACGCGTTCGCTGAGGTCGCGGTCGCACCGGCGCGCACGAGCTTCCGGAACAGCGACTCGCGCTCGAGCAGGGGACGGAGCGTCGGGCCCGGCACACCGACCATGTGCCGGCCCGCGTGGCGCGCCGCGTTCACGCCGGTCAAGAGCGTCGTCTGGCCGGTCGCGGATTGCGGGAGGCCCGGAACGCCGAGCGTCGGGTCGAGCTCCGTGAACGCGGCCCCGTCGCGGTCGGGCCGCCCGGCGACCGCGCCGAGCCGCCGCGCGCCGATCGCCGCGAACGGGTTCTCGTCGGGGTCGTCCCGACCCACGCCGACGCCGTCGAAGAAGAGAAGAAGGACGGCCATCGAGGGAGGATTGTCGCATGCCCGGCGGCAACGCCCGGGGTCACGCGGGTGGACGGCGATCGGCCGATGGGTCGCGGCGAGTGTCGAGCAGCGCCGCGAGGCTCCGGGCCACGTGCTTGCCGATCCGCGGGTCCGAGATGCGTCTGACCCAGCGCCGGGCGGCGGCGCGGTCGAAGCCGCCGCCGAGGTCGACCCCGGACAGGAAGCGGAATCGCTTGCCCTTCCGGCTCGCCAGATACAGACAATCGACGAGCGCCTTTTCCGGGCTCGCGATGAGGAACTCCCGTCCGCCGCGGTACCAGTCGAATCCGGCGAAGAAGCCGGGATGGATCCGGTGGAAGTCGTACCGACCCAGCGCCGTACGGACGACCCGCGTGTGGCCGGTCGTGGCGATCTGAACGACCTGCGGGATCTGCTCGATCCGGGCGTGCAGATGCAACGCCGTGACGAGGGACACGTAGGCCGGGTGGCCTGCGGCCAAGAACGGCACGAGGGCGAAGCGCGAGAAACGTGGGTCGGACGGCCTGCACCAGATCCCCCGAGTCAGCGCCGTGAGCAGGCCCGCCGTTGCCAGGCGGCGGAGGGCCTGGCTCGTCGACGCCACCGAAGCGCCGCGCAGCGCCGCGATCTCGCGCGTCGTGAACACCGGTCGCGCGATCGCTTGGAGCGCTTGCGCGGTGGTGCGGCGCGATCTCATCGAGAGGCCGCGCGCTCGATGACCGCAAGCGCCGCGAGCCGGATCTGGTCCCAGGCGGCGGCTGAGCCGTAGCTTTCCTGGTCTTCCGGATCCAGGAACCCGACCACAGCATCGCGATACTCGGCCCAATCGAGCGAGAAGAGGCGCTCCCGCGCCTTCTCTGCGTCGGCCCGACTCGAGCGACCGGCGACCGCCTCCGCACCCGTTTCGAGCCGTGTGCTCAGCACATGCAAGTCGAAGACGTCTCTGGGCTCAGGCCGGCTTCTGCCGATCAACGCGCGGAGCTTCTGCAGTACGGCAGCCTCCGCCGCGTAGTGCGAGGCGATCAACGGTGCCATGTGGTAGCGGGCGAGGATCGAGGCAGAAACGGCCTCGCTCCGCACGGGCGCATCGAGACCACGCCGGGAGAACTCGACCTTCGTGGACAGATCCTCGCCCGCGGACGTGATCAGGTGCACCTTGAAGCGCTGCACGGTTTCGGTCTGCTTGGCCTTGCCGAGGTCCGGCGGTACGACGCGATCCACACCGTACGTGCGCAGGGTGTCGGCGAGCCCCCCGGAGCCGAGGATCGCCATGACCTTGTCGCGCAGGACGTGGACGGGCACACCGCTGACGTCGAGATCCATGTCCTCGGAATAACGAATGCTTCCGAAGAAGAAGCGCAGATTGCTCCCACCCTTGAGCGCGTGGCTCGCGAGAGGGAGCGCCCGGCCGAGCGCCCGCAAGAACGCGAGGTGGAACACCTCGCGCTGCTGGAGTGGGTCGAACATGTTATTCATTCTAATTAACGTTTTCGTTAATTCAAGTACATAAACTAAGCCGGCGGGTCGTGCACCGGCCGCCGGCTAGCCTTGGTGTCGCCCTCGGCTCGAGCTCCTCTTCCTTGGACGGAAACGGCCGGCGACCCTACAATGTTCGGCGCCTTGCATCCGGGGGCGAACTGGTTTCGACGGGATGTGTAGAGGCGGGAGTAGCGCGCCGAGGGTCCACTCCTCGAAAAACCGTGGAAGCACACATAGCTGACAACAACAGCTACGCACTCGCGGCTTAATTAACCGCGACGGCTCTCGGATCGCCCGGCCCGAGGCGATTCGACGAGACGACGTCAATTCGGGCTGGTCCGGCGGCGACGCCCGTAGCCGCCGGACGAGAACCACGGGCTGGCTTCCCGACCATTTGCCGCTCAGCGGACGGGCAGCGAGAAAAAAAACGAGCCGGCTACGCGCGTAGAAGCTTCCGTACGAACCGTCTCGGACGCGGGTTCGATTCCCGCCGCCTCCACCACCTAACTGACTCTACGTGCTCTTTTGAGGGCGAGTCCGTCTCCATTCCGTCTCCAGAGGAGCCGGATCGCTCCCTCGATCGCAGCCGGACTCAGGTGCATGTACCGCTGCGTCGTCGACGGGTCCTTGTGCCCGGCCAACTCCTGGATCGCCCTCGCCGGTGCCCCTCGCATCGCGAGATGCGAACAGAACGTGTGCCGCAGGACGTGGACGCCGTCGCTCCTGGCGAACGACCGGCGCGCCGCCCTCTGCACGAGGTCCCGGATGTTCTTCTGTGTGAGCGGATGACCGTCCTTTCGGCAGAGGACCCTCGGCCCCCGAAGGTGCCGATGGACAGAGAGCGCGCTTGCAAGCCGTACCGTCATCGGTACGACCCGGGAGCGGCCCCCCTTGGGCAGCGTCACGTGGCCTTTCCACTCGGACCGCTGGACCATGATCTGCCGTTTCGACAGGTCGATATCGGTCCACTCCAGGGCCATGATCTCGCCACAGCGAAGTCCGGCGTCTCCACCCAGAAGCACGGTGAGATGGGCTTGTGGACCCACGAACTTCGCCGCCTCGATCAAGCGCTCGTACGCGGCGAAGTCGTGGAACGTGGCCACCGGTTGGGCCGTGCGGAGCAGCGTGATCTTGCACGGTATGCGCTCGATTACGCCCCATTCGACCGCTTCCCGAAGAAGAAGCGGGCCTGCACTTCCCGCCGGTCCCGTGCCCCTGAGTCTTCGCACGTTCGCGCGCGTGGAAGCGTAATCCTCGCCGTGGGGCCGCGGAGATTGCACCGCGCTTTTCCGCACGGCCAGGGCTGATCGGGTCGAAAGAGCGATGTATTCTTCCGGCCCCCAGAGGAGGAACCGAGATGAGCTACGTCGACGGATACGTGATCCCCGTCCCCAAGAAGAACGTCAAGGCGTACACCAAGATGGCGCGTTGGGGAAAGAAGGTTTGGATGAAGCACGGCGCGCTGCGCTACTTCGAGTGCTTGGGCGACGACCTCACGCCCATGCCTGGCTGCGGCAACTTCCCGGGCCTTGCGAAGCTCAAGAAGGGCGAGACTGTTTTTTTCTCGTTCGTCGTCTACAAGTCGAGGGCCCACCGGAACGCCGTCAACAAGAAGGTCTGGAAAGAGATGATGTCGCAGCCGATGCCGAAAATGCCCTTCGACGTGAAGCGCATGGCCTTCGGCGGGTTCAAGCCTGTGGTGGAGGGGTAGCGGTTCCACCGTCGTCGGCGCGACAGGATCATCCGCGACGGCCGCCGAGGGAAGGCGGAGCGTGTCAACGACTTTGAGACACTGACCGTTGGCATTTACTGAGCGACCTCGATGAGTTCCGGTTTGACCGGCGAGCACTGGTCGGAGCCTGAATCGGGGG
>Ga0247727_10005406_pt1 | contig 25959 bp, 17 predicted proteins | sample WisWelCaveWW1625_FD_202498 | JGI IMG/M metagenome (GOLD analysis project Ga0247727, IMG submission 202498) | Biofilm microbial communities from Wishing Well Cave, Virginia, United States - WW16-25 | ecosystem: Environmental > Aquatic > Deep subsurface > Groundwater > Cave microbial mat | place...
CACCAAGACGTAACAAAAAGGCAATCCTCCTCAGCGGCAAGGAAACATATAGCGACACGCTCGTGAAAAATATTTTCTCAAGTCCGACAGGCTGCTAGCTATGGGTGGACTGCCGTCGAAAGCGACCGCCCACTGGAACGTCCCCTGAGCGTGGCTCTGGCAGAAGGAGAGCAGCAGGAGACAAAGCGCTACAGCACCGCAAAAAGTATTTGTGCGAAGTCTCATGGTCCAACCTCCGGCGCTAAGGTATCAAAATCAAACACCAAGAGCCAGCGATAAACCCTGATCGCCCATTCATATCATCCACGACATAGAGCCTCCAAGGGCCATTCGGATTGGTGTTGTTGAGATCGCTTAACAAATCGGTGTAAGGCCCGTCAGGCGGGCTTGGATTGCCACCCGTGGCCGGCGGCAAGGAGGTCTCCCGTAGATCATAGTTGGCTTGGCCGATAAACTGTTCTTGGTTAGCTTACGCACATGTTTGGGCCTGACTCGGAGGCCAAGGCTATCAGATTTGCCGGAACTGGCACGTCACCAAAGTACGCGACAGGACCCCACGCCGTCGCGCAAGGGCACCTTCACGTCCGGATCGAAGACAAACGGCGACTGGCGTCCTCTTCGCGCTTGTCACACCGCGCGGTTCTGCCATAACCCTGGCGCGTGCCCGTAAATTTTCAGCCCGCCGAACCGGCACGGTTTGAAGCCGCCATCCGCCGGTTCGACGAGGAGAATTCCCGCGATCCGAACACGGAGGTCGTTGACGGTGTCACGCAGCCGCGCGAACTGGTCTATGCCCATTGGCTCACGGATTGGGTGCTCAAGCTTTGTCCCGAGGCCTCGGAGGCATTGCGGCTGGCGGCGCGCTGCCAGCATCTCTGCCGCTGGACCATTCCGCGTGATTCCCACCCGATGACGCGCGCGGGCTACCTGCAATGGCGCGAGGCGCTTAAAAGGTTCCACGCGCAAAAGGCCGGCGAGATTTTGCGCGAGACCGGTTATCCAACCGAGATGATCCATCGCGTGCAGGCGTTGAATCTCAAGAAGAACTTCCCCGGCGACGCGGAGTGCCGGGTTCTGGAGGACGCGCTTTGCCTGGTGTTTCTGGAACACCAGTTCGCTGCGCTGGCCGCCCGAACGCCCGAGGAAAAAATCATTTCCGCCGTTCAAAAGACCTGGAGAAAGATGACGCCTTTGGGACAAGCGGAGGCGATGAAACTTCCGTTTGGCCCAAGCGAAAGAGCATTGCTGGAGCGGGCACTGACTGGAGTTGCCTGAGCAATTCGCGTTGCGCAGGAGGCGCCCGTCTCGAGTAGAACGGTTGCCAAAACAGATTTCCGGAAAGGAACCAGAAAAACCCTCACCCGGCCTTCGGCCACCCTCTCCCCATCGGATGGGGAGAGGGGGGCCGAAGGCCGGGTGAGGGGATTGGAGGCGTGCAACGGACTTGGTGCGACTTCCAAGTTGCGCCAGCGAATAAAGGCTTTCCGAGAATCGCGCTTGAATTTGGCCGGCTGCGCGTCATCCTCGGACGCAGAAATGAAAACTGACCCGCGTTCCCTCTCGCGTCGGCGCTTTCTGCAAACCACGGTGGCAAGCGGTTTGGTAGCGCCGTTCGTCCTGCCTTCCGGCCTGCGCGCCGCGGCCCCGAATGCCAAACTCAACCACGCCTGCATTGGCGTCGGCGGCATGGGCTGGGGCGACCTGCAACAGTTCCAGAAACATCCCCGGGTGAAGATCGTGGCGTTGTGCGACGTGGACGCCAACCATCGGAAAAAGGCGGCCGAGTTGTGTCCCGACGCCCGCACCTACGCCGACTGGCGCGAGTTGCTGGAGAAGGAGGGCGACAGGATTGATTCAATGAACGTCACCGTGCCCGATCACATGCACTTTGCGATCGCGTACTCGGCCATCCAGCGGGGCAAACACGTTTATTGTCAGAAGCCGATGTGCCACGATGTCGCCGAAATCCGCGCGCTGACCGAGGCCGCCGTGGCCAAAGGCGTCGTCACGCAACTGGGAACACAGATGGCCGCCGGCATGGGCGACCGCACGATCATCGCTCTCCTGAAGGCTGGCGCAATCGGCAAGGTCAAGCACGCCTACCTCTGCGCGAATCGCCCGGGCGCGGTCGAGAACTACCGCCTCGTCGGCCCGCGTCCCGCGGCGGGCCAGAGTGCGCCGGATTCCTTGAAGTGGGACTTGTGGCTCGGCACCGCCCCGGTGCGGCCCTACGCGCCGGCGATTTACCATCCGGTCAAGTGGCGCGCCTGGCAGGATTTCGGCACCGGCTGGTCCGGCGACATCGGCTGCCACATTTTCGACGCGGTATGGAAGGCATTGGACTTGAAGCCCGCGCAATCCGTCGTGGCCGAGGTGCAGGAGTCGTGGAAGAACTCCTCCGAGCGCCGCGGCGACACCTGGCCGCAGGGGCAGCATATCAGGTGGACGTTTCCGGGCAATGAGCGGATCGAAGGCAAAACCCTCACGCTCGAATGGGTGGATGGCGATTACTACCCGCCCGACGACATCCGCAAACTTTACTCGGCCGACTTTAAGGACTACCCCACCGAGTCCGCCATGCTCATCGGCACCGAGGGCGCACTGCTCAGTTCCAGCGGACACTCACCGACGCTGCTGCCCGAAGAGAAGTTCAAGGACCACCCGCGACCCAAGGTGGTGGAAGGAAACCATTATCACCTGTTCGCCGACGCCTGCCTCGGTGGGCCGAAGGCGGAATCACACTTCGCGCAAACCGGGCCGATGACCGAATCCATCATCCTCGGCACGGTGGCGATCCGTGTTCCGGGCCAGCGACTCGATTGGGATCACAAGTCCATGAAGGTCACGAATTACGCCGACGCGAACCGGTATCTCCAGCGCCGCTATCGCGACGGCTGGCGCCTGGGCGGGTTTTGAAGATGCGTTGTCATCCCGCAAGGCGAGGTCACGAGGTTTCCGTATTCCCCTGCGATAAATGTTGAAGCGGCGGGAACACCGCGCGACGCCGCTCAATCGAGCGAGGCTCAATCATCCCGTCATGATCGTCTATCTAAGTGGTCAATACTTGCCGAAGGAACAGGCGGTCGTGTCGCCCGACGACCGTGGGTTTGTCCTCGGTGACGGAGTGTATGAGGCCATCCGCGCGTTCGATGGATATTTGTTCCGCTCCCACGCTCATTGGCAACGGCTGCGACGGAGCTTGAGTGCGATTGGAATCAGCGATGACGTTGGCCACGAGGCCGAAACCATTGCCGGGACACTGCTGGAGAAAAACGATCTGCGCCAGGGTGAAGCCACCGTGTATTTCCAAGTGACGCGCGGTGTGGCGCCCCGCCAGCACGCGTTCCCGCAACCGCCCGTGCCGCCGACCGTCTATGCCTGCGCGGCGCGATTCAATCCTCCCCAAAAGAAGTGGGAAACCGGCGTGAGCGTGCTCCTCGTGCCGGACCAGCGATGGACGCGTTGCGACATCAAGGCGATTTCGCTGCTGCCCAACGTGCTGGCCAATCAGCAGGCGCACGCCGCCGGCGCGGACGAGGCGTTGCTCGTTCGCGAGGGAGTGATCACGGAAGGCTCGCGATCCAATTTTGCGGCCGTGCGCAACGGGACGTTTTTCACGCACCCGGAAGGACCGCACATCCTGAGCGGCATCACGCGTGCTGTGGCGCTCGAACTGTGTGCGGCGCTCGGCATCCCCGTGCGCGAGCCGCGGGTTCGCGATTCGGAATCGGGAAGGTTTGAAGAGGCGATGCTGCTCGGCACGCGAAGCGACGTGATGCCGGTGGTGCGCATCAACGGCGAGCCAATTGGCAACGGCCAGCCCGGACACGTGACGCGGCGATTGCAAACGGCGTTTCGTGAATTGGTGGAGCGCGAAAAGGCCGCCGGCGTCCGAAGGCCCGTGTTGCTATCTTGAGAAGAGTTCATCCGCGGGGTGACAAAAGCGGAATGGCGTCAGCCGCAGCGGCGGCATGGGTCTGCCGGGTTGAGTTCGGATCACGCAAAAACTGGCACGCCGATGTCTGTCATCAGCCGCAATCCTGGAGGAGACTTGAGCAGGCGCGGAGCGGCGTTGACCAGCGCGGCCACGGTGGCGGTGTCGCCAGCCACGCCGCCGGTGAGCCTCAAATCGAGTGGCGGGTCGCCTTCAATCTGACAGGCATCATGGGGATCCGGGGCGTCGAGAAACATCTTGATGTCGAGCGTGAGGACAACCTTGCCATTCACCTTCGCTTCACTGTATTGATGCAAGCCGCAACACTGGCCGGCTTTCACTTCGACGTGCGGTGTCCTGATGTCGTGATCGGCCACGACGGCGTTGCAAGTTTCCGTGAGGCTGCCGATTTTCCAGCCAAGACAATGCGCGATGAGCGCGGCGGAATCCTTCAGCCCGGCGTGACCGGCCATGCCTTCTTTGAACCTCCGCTCGAACTCGGCGGGCGCGAGGCCGCTGCCGATCTTTTTCTGGAGTGGCCCGCGGCGCGTGGTGGCGTTGACGACGCGCTGCACGTGAATGGCCGTCACGTTGCGGCAGACGCCGGTGAGGCAGACAGGCAGGACATCCATCACGAAGCCGGGGTTGACGCCCGTGCCGAGCACCCGTGCGCCGTGTTTTTTACACAGGGCATCGAGCCGCTTCGCCAGCCGCGGTTCGCGCAGTGGCGGGTACAGCAGTTCCTCGCACGACGACACGACGCTGATCCCCGCGCGAACCATCGGCTCGATCTGGGCGACGGTCGGTTTGATTTTGGAAACGGCCGTGTGAAAAATCACGTCGAGCTCGGACTTCGCGATCAGTTCGTCAAGCGAGCCGTGAACCTTCGCTCTATCGAGCGAGGTGACGCCGGTGATGCCCGCGAGGCTCCTGCCGATCTTGCCGGGGTCAATGTCAATGCCGCCGACGATCTTCGCCCACGGTTTGGTGGCGGCGAGCTTGAGCGTTTCGATGCCGATGGGGCCAAGTCCGAATTGCGCGATCTTGATCTTCATGTCCGCTTCCGAGTGCGGGGCAGGGTACGAAGGGTTTGACATTTGGCAATGCCAACTGGCATTTGTTCGCGCGATGACTCCTCCGACCGAAACCACCGGGCTGTGACGTGATCGCGTTTCTTCGCCGCATCAGCCTGACGCAGTGGATCATCATCGCGATGGTGGCGGGGGTGCTCATCGGGTATTGCTTTCCCGAACCGTCGCAGCACCTCAAGGTCGTCTCCAACGTCTTCCTGAAGCTCATCAAGTGCATCATCGTGCCAATCATTTTCGGGACGCTGGTCGTGGGCATTGCCGGCCACAGTGACGATCTGAAGGCCGTGGGCCGGCTGGCGCTCAAGTCCATCATCTACTTCGAGATCGTCACCACGCTGGCGCTGGCGATCGGCTTGATCGCGGTGAACGTGGTCAGGCCTGGTGTGGGCGTGACCCTGCCGCCGCCGGACAAACGCGAGGTGCCGCATCAGCAAACCGCGCAGGAGATGATCGAGCACATCTTTCCGAAGAGCTTCTTCGAGAGCGCGGCGAACAACGACGTGTTGCAGGTGGTGGTGTTCGCGGTGATTTTCGCCGTCGCGCTCACGCAGGTTTCCGGCAAGCCCAAGGAAACGATGCTGAACTTTTTTGAAGGACTGTCCGAGGTGATGTTCAAGTTCACCGGGCTGGTGATGATGTTCGCCCCGTTTGGCATCGGCGCGGCGATGGCGGTGACCGTGGGCCACTCTGGATTGGGAGTGCTGAAGAATCTTGGGCTGCTCGTGCTGACACTCTACGGCGCGCTGGCGGTTTTCATCCTGCTCGTGCTCCTGCCCGTGGCCTTGTTCTGGCGCATTCCCATCGGCGCGTTCCTGAAGGCGGTGAAGGAGCCGGCGCTGATCGCGTTCACGACCACCTCCTCCGACGCGGCGTTGCCGGACGCCTTCAAGAAGATGATCGCGTTCGGCGTGCCGAAGCGGATCGTCTCGTTTGTGCTGCCCACCGGTTACTCGTTCAACCTGGATGGCAGCACGCTTTACCTCGCGGTGGCCTCCATTTTTGTCGCCCAAGCCGCCGGAGTCGAGCTGACGCTCGGACAGCAATTGCTGATGATGCTGACCTTGATGCTCACCACGAAGGGCATCGCCGCCGTGCCCCGCGCGTCGCTCGTCATTCTGATGGGCACGCTGGCGTCCTTCAACCTGCCACTCGCCGGCGTGGCGCTGATTCTCGGCGTGGACGAACTGATGGACATGGCGCGCACCACGGTCAACCTCGTCGGCAACTGTCTGGCGTCTGCGGTGATGGCCCGGGCGGAAGGCGAGTTGAAAGCGCCAACGGTGGAGGAGCGAACGTGAGGCTCCTGAGCATTAGGAGGACATGGTCGAACCGGTTGGTCTGTGGCAGCCGGCGTGAGGAGGCGTTGATTTCCAAACCGAAGTCCGGATTGAGCCTCCTCATGTCGGCGGCAGCACGGTCTGGATGCATCGCGAGAGTCGCGCCCGCCTTGCTCCTTATCGCGCTGCACTTCTCGCGCTTGACGGCGGCGGCGGACCAATCGCAGTTCGCCACACACGGAATGGTGGCTTCCGTGCATCCGCTGGCCACGGAGGCGGGCCTGAACATCCTCAAGTCCGGCGGGAACGCGATTGATGCCGCAGTCGCCGTTGGCTTCACCCTCGGCGTGGTGGACGCGGACAATTCGGGGATCGGCGGAGGTTGTTTCATGCTGATCCGGCTGGCGAATGGCCGATTCGTGGCGATTGACGGGCGCGAAACCGCTCCGGCCGCGGCCACGCGCGACCTGTTCGTCCGCAACGGCAAGGTGGTCGCTGAACTCAGCCTGAGCGGCGCGCTTGCGAGCGGGGTGCCCGGCGAGGTGGCAGCTTTCGAATACGCCCTCAGCCGGTTTGGCAGGAAGTCATTGCGCGACGTGCTCCTGCCGGCGGCTGAAATTGCGGAGAATGGATTCGAAATCAGTGCCGAATACGCAGCCCGCCTCAAAGGCGAGGCTGACGACATGGCGAAGTTCGAGTCGTCGCGCGCGGTGTTTTTCAAGGACGGCAGGCCGTTGCAGAAAGGCGAGGTGTTGAAACAGCCCGAACTGGCGGCCATGTATCGCGGCATCGCGGGGCAGGGGAGTGATTGGTTTTATCGCGGCCCCTTCGCGCGCGCGACGGCGAAATGGATGCAGGCCAACGGCGGCCTGCTCACGCTGGCCGATTTCGCCGGTTACCGGATCAAACTCCGCGACCCGGTCACGACGACCTATCGGGGCTTCAAGATTGTTTCCTTCGGGCCACCGAGTTCAGGCGGTGTTCACGTGGCGCAGATGCTGAACATGCTCGAACGTTTCGCGCTCAAGGAACTCGACGAGGCCATGCGGCTCCACGTGCTGGCTGAAGCGATGAAGCTCGCTTTCGCCGACCGCGCCCATTGGCTGGGCGACCCGGATTTCACAAGAGTGCCGCGCGGCCTCGTGTCGAAGCGCTATGCCGCTACGCTCGCGAAACGAATCAACCTGGATCGCGCGACCGCCGTGCCGGCACACGGTGAGCCGCCGCGTTGGCAGAGGGACTTTTTCCAGACCGCTGCTGTTTCGAGTGGATCGAACCACGACCCGGTTGCGGGGAATCTCCCTCTCCCCCTCGGAGGGGGAGAGGGCTGGGGTGAGGGGGGTTCGCGTTGGCCCCAACCGCCATGGCCACACTGGATTTCAACGCAAGCCATCCCCATGGACCGGAGCGCCGATCTCCCGATCGGCTCGACCATGGCGGAAAAGCGCACCGAGCTGATCGGGAAATTGGCGCTCCGGCGGCTTGGCGGTTCAACGCGACCCCTCACCCTGACCCTCTCCCCTTCGGAAGGGGAGAGGGAATCTTTGGGCGTCGTTGCCATAGGGACTGGCGACACTGCCGTTTGCGAGGCATTCGATTCGAAGAAACACACCACGCATTGGTCCGTCGCGGACGCCGAGGGCAACTGGGTCGCCTGCACGGCCACGGTCAACACCAGCTTCGGCTCGAAGGTCGTCATTCCCGGGACCGGCGTGGTGCTGAACAACCAGATGGACGACTTCTCCGCGCAGCCCGGCGTGGCGAATTACTTCGGACTGGTTGGCGCCGAGGCGAACGCCGTGGCGCCCGGCAAACGCCCGCTATCGTCCATGAGTCCGACGATCGTGTTGAAGGACGGCAAACCGATCATCGCCCTGGGCGCCGCCGGCGGGCCGAAGATCATCACCGCCGTCGTGCTGGAACTGGTGGCAATGCTTGACCTCGGCTTCACTCCGGAACAGGCCCTGGCCGCGCCGCGGATTCATAACCAATGGTCGCCAAACGAACTCATGGTCGAACGCGCGCTGCCGGGTGAGTTGAAGGTTGCCCTCGAACAGCGCGGACACGCGGTGAAGGAGTTGAAATCGTTCGCCACTTCGCAAATTGTGGCACGTAGCGCTGACGGTAAGGGCTTCGTCGGGGCGGCTGATCCTCGCGCGGGAGGCAACGCAGTGGGCTGGTAGCCCGCCCGTGGGGCGAGCGACAGGATCGCGCCGTGCATTGTTTCAACGGCTGAACCAGCCGAGCTTGTGTTTGCGCGCCACGTAAAGCAGGCCAAGCACGCGCATCATAACCGTCAGCAGATAGAGGCTCAGGAAGGCCCAGAACGCGCGCGCCGCCGCCATGCCCAGAAAGACAGACATGGACTTCGTGGTCAGCGAAGCCGAGAACATCAGGTCCATCGTGAAATCCCCCAGCGCACGCAAGCCAAACACAAAGACCAGGAAGATGACGGTCACGATGTATTCCAACGGCACTTTGAGAATGGCTGGCAGCACCACCATCGGGTTGGCCGCCATCACGGAATCCTTCATGGCCACAGCCAGAAACGCCATCGGGAAATAAAGACAACCAAAGAGGACGGCCCCCACGAGCGCCAACATCGGCACGTCCACTTCAAAAAACACTTTGGCCACGGCCAGACCGATCGCGAGGCCGAAGCTCATCGTCACGGCTCCCGCCAGTTCAAAAAACGCCCCGAAAACGCCGTCGCCACCTGGAAGCCCGGGCAATTCCTCCTCTTCCGACGCCGTCGCGTGAACGATGCTTTGCAAAAAGCAGAACAGATAGCCCAACACGGCCATCTGCATGATGATTCCGAAGATGCCGCCGCTGACGAAATTCAACGCGGTGAAGACAATCGTGGCCACGATCAGGATGAGCGCGCCGCCTCCCTTGAACGGATAAATGAAGGCCCCCGGCAGGCGCGCGAAAAACCCTTTGCCTCCAGCGCGCTGCGCATGAACCTGAACCGGCGTGCAGCGCGCGCCGCAGGCACGGCACGTTTTGATCGGCCCGCCGGCACTGGCCAGCGTGGTGACGCAGAGGTCGCAAAAATACTTGTCGCACTTCTGACAGAAGAAACGGGCGGGCGTCCGCTGATGAAATTTGCAGAAGGCGTCCGTGACCGCCAGCGACCCGGCCGGCTGCATCAGCGGTGGTGGAAGCGGCGGTTCGCTTTCCGAGATTGCGGGTGCCTCCGGCTCGCGAGGGGCCGGCGCCGAGATGCGCAACGAAGCCGGCCGCATCGTCGCGGAAGCCGAAACGCGGACGGCTGGAGAAGCCATGCTCGCCGCGACGTTCGCCGGTGCGGCAGACTCGAACACCATGTCCACGGAGCCGAGTTGCAGATGCTGGCCGGATTGGAGCAACGCCTCACGGACCGGCGCGCGGTTGAGGAACGTGCCGTTGGTCGAGCCGAGGTCCTTGAGCAGCGCCCCGGCGGCGCTCACGACGATCTCGCAATGATGCGTGGAAACGGATGGGTGATTGACCTGGTGATCGTTGTCCTCGCCGCGGCCTAGGCGGTTCGGTCCCGGCCTGAGCTGGATTTCCCAGGCCTGTGGTGTTCCGGCGTTGACCAGGAGGCGATGTGTCATGGCTTGAAGTTCCGCCGTTTGATTCCGGCCCAGTCATACGCAGGCCGTGGAAGCGTGACAATCGAATTCTTCGCACCGTGAAACCAATCACAATGATGGGAGCACGGTCGAATTCAGGCGCGGGCCCCTTGGCACATCAGTTTCCAAGGGATATTCCCGATCACTCATGGTTTGTCTGGTCTCACCAATGAAATAACCAGCGCGTCCGGCTGCAAATACTTTTTCGCCACGGCCTTGACCTGATCCAGCGTCACGGTTTCCAGTTTGGCATCCTCCGCATCGGTGTGCGCGTAGCCGAGGCCGTATAGTTCGTCGAGCGCCGTGGACATGGCGAAGCCGCCCAATTCCTGGCGGGCGATTTTTTTCTGGCCGATCACCTTGGCCTTGGCGCGCGCGAGTTCCTCGGCGGCCAGGCCTTCGGTCCGCAGGAGTTCGGCTTCCTTGAGCAATTCGGCTTCGACCTGGCCGGCTTTGTCCGGCTCGGTGCCGGTGTAGAACGCGAAATAACCCGGCGCGAGACCGACGAAATTCTGCGCGCCGACGTAGTAAGCCAGTCCAAGCTTTTCGCGGACGCGGAGAAAGAGCCGCGAACCGAGATCGCTGCACGCCTCCTGCAACAGTTCCAGCGCGTAACGGTCTTCGCTCTTCAACGTCGTGCCGGCGTAGCCAATCACGAGCACGGCCTGTTTTTTGTCGCGGGTTTCGGTGACGCGCTTGAGCGAGTTGAGAGTTGAAAGTTGAGAGTTGAGAGTGAGCGGCGCGGGGCCGCCTGGTTTCCAGCCGGCGAAGGTTTTTTCCACGGCGGCTTTGACGGCGGCGGGTTTCACGTCGCCGTAGATGGCGAGGACACAATTGTCGGGGGCAACGAGTTGCGCGTGGAAGGACTTGAGGTCCGCGGTTTTGATGCGCTGCACCGTGGCATCGTCGCCAAGCGCATCGAGGCCGTAACCGGCCAGGCCGAACAGCGCGCGGCGCATCGCCTTGCTGGCGCTCTTGAGCAGGTCGTCGTTCTGCGCGCGGATGCCGGCGAGTTGAATCTGCCGTTCCCGTTCGAGCGCGGGCGCGGGGAACACCGGATTCAGCATCACGTCGGCGAGCAGATTGAGGCCCGTGGCGAAGTCGCTGCTCAGGCACTCGACGTTGACGCCGAAACTGTTGTTGCCGCCGTAGGTGTCAATGTTGCCGCCGACGGATTCGATTTCGCGGGCGATGGCCTCGGCACTGCGGCGCTTCGTGCCTTGGAGCAGCATCCGGGTGAGCAACTGGCTGATGCCGTTGTTCTCCGCGGTTTCCGCCAGGACGCCGCCCTGAAACACCGCGCGGTATTCGACGAACGGCAGGCGATGGTCCTCCTTGACGAGCAGACGCAAGCCGTTCGGCAGCGTGAATTTCTGGATCGCGTGGTCGGTGGTCGTCTCGGCAATGCTTGCCGACTTGGGCACTGCGCCGGCGGGCAGCAGCGCGTAAAGCGTGCGGTTCTCGGGCGTGAGGTATTGCCGGGCGACACGCCGCACGTCGGCTGGGGTGACGCGCTTGACCGCGGCGAGATAGCGTTCGGAAAAATTCAGGTCACTTGCCGCGAGCCAGTTTCCGCCGAGGTCCTGCGCCTGGCCGGTCATCGTTTTGCGCGTCGCAAGTGTGGCCGAGATGAATTGCTTGACGGCCTTTTGCAGTTCGGAGGCCGCGACCGGCTTTGTCTGGATGCGCGCGACCTCGGCGAGCATCGCGTCGCGGGCCTTCCCGAATTTGTCGGCGTCCACGACCGCGCTCAGGCCCAGCAACCCCGGGTTGCCCGGACTGTAAGTCCACGCCTCGACGGAATTCACCAGTCCTTTTTTCTCGCGCACCTCTTGATAGAGCCGCGAGCTGCGCCCGCTGCCGAGCAACACCGCCAGCACGTCAAGCACCGGCACGTCGGGATGGCGCAACTCGGGAATGTGCCAGGCGAAATGAAAATGGCCCAGCTCGACGGGCGCTTCCTCGATGACTTCGCGTGCGGCGGTCTGGCTCGGCTCCTCCGTCAGAGCAACGGGCGGAAGCGCTTTGGCCTTGGTTTGCGCGTAAGCCGCGCGGATTTGCGAGACGATCTCGGCGCGCTTCACATCGCCCACGACCACGAAGAAGACGTTGTTCGGCGCGTAGCGCTCGCGGTAGTAACCGAGGATGTCCTCAGTCTTCAGCTCGTTGAAAATGTCCGGGTAGCCGATGACGGTGTGGCGATAGGGGCTGCGGGTGTAGGCGGTTTCGAACAGACGGCGGCTGGCGCGTCGGGCCGGGTCGTCCTGGTTCATGTCCATTTCGCGGAGGATGACTTGTTTCTCCTTGGCCATCTCCTCGGCGGGGAGCGTGGCGTGCTGCATGATGTCGCAGAGGATGTCCACCGCGACGCGCGCGCCGGTGTTGGGCACGTCAATGTGATAGACCGTTCGGTCGAAGCTCGTGTAGGCGTTCATGTAACCGCCGGCCTCCTGGACCTCCTGATCAATGCGGGCGCCGGGCCGCGTGGTTGTTCCCTTGAAGAGCATGTGCTCCAACACGTGCGAGAGGCCCGCACCCAGCCACCGGCCCTCGTGGATGCTGCCGCTCATTGCCCAGGCCTGGGCGGAAACCACCGGTGCGCTGTGATCCTCGCGCACGATGATGGTGAGTCTGTTGTCGAGCGTCGTGAGCTCGACTCCGGTCGGGACGGAGGGCAGGGCTTTGCCGCCTTGGGCGGTGGCTTTCGAGGGAACGGTCATAAGTGAGCAAAACAGGGGTACGAGAAGAATCGGGCGCATGGCACGACTAGGGTGGCGTCACGAGCGGCCAATCCTTTGCGCCGGACGGCGCTTTGGCTGCGTGCCCGCCGGTAAGAACGGTTTTCGGAACGCTTCGTCGAAATCGTAGCCGTTCTCGAAATCCGAGCGCGAGTCGGTGTCGGTCTTCCGCAGCAGACGGGCTTCGATCATGATGAAGACGAGGTTACCGAAATCGCGGCAGTGGCGGACGCCCCATTCCTCCAGGACGGTGAGGACCATCGGGCCGTATTCCTTGATGGCGAATTGCCGGATGCCGTCGAGCAATTGCTGGCCGCTGACGTGTCGTTCCCGTCCGCCCTGGCCGCGGCCCACCAGTTTCTGGGTGAACACCAGCGCCTCGCGCACGAACAAGTAGGCATCGCGGTGATACGTCGAATCCCGCGCGAGAATCTGATCGAGAGCTTCTTCGAATGTGACTTCTTGCATATCAAGGCGGCGCCGCACCTACCGATTGCTGCGGGTGCGCCGTGCGATACGCCCTGACGGCCCAGCCCGTCAACAACAGGCCGACCACGATGCAGAGCACCCATTGCTCCTGTTTCGTCAAGCGATGCACGGGCGCAATGTAGCCGGGCGACCGCGCGGCACAATCCTTAAAGTGCATGGCGTGGTGAGGGCGCGTTCTGACATTGCCCCCGGAGCGCGGACTTCAGTCCGCTTCATCGCTGGAGGTCGTGAGGTCCGGGTAAATTCCTGTGGGGTTCGGTAATCGTAAGCCGAAGCGGACTGAAGTCCGCGCTCCGGTGGCTGAGGATTCAGGCGAGTCGTCATCCAATTGCTTTCGCCTTGCGACGGCTGGCGTGGCTCTGGCAAGTTGGCCCGGTCTATGGCAGCCATCGGACGCTTTCAGAAGGGCGACGAGATTTTCCACGCGAAAATGGTGGACGGTGAGTTGTTCCGGTTGCGCGGCGACGTCTTCGGCTCGCCGTCCTTCGACCGCAAGCCCACGCCGGCCCGCGGAGTCCGCACGTTGACGCCGGTGACGCCCTCCAAGGTGATTGCGGTCGGTCTGAACTACGCCGATCACGCGCGAGACACTGGCAAGGCGCTGCCCAAGGAACCGTTGTTCTGGTTCAAAGCGCCCACGGCGTTGTTGCCCGACGGCGGCAAAATCGAACTGCCCTACCGCGACCATCGCGTGGATTACGAGGCCGAGCTGGCAGTAGTGATCGGCCGGCGCGTGCGCAACGTCACACCGGCGGCCGCGGCGCGCTACATCTTCGGCTACACCGCGGCGCAGGACATCAGCGACCGCACCATTCAAGGCTCGGAGAGCCAGTGGTCGCGGAGCAAATCGTATGACACCTTTCTTCCGCTCGGTCCTTACGTTGAAACCAAGATTGATCCGCACGATCTCACCATTCAATTGTTCCAGAACGGGCAATTGCGGCAAAACTCGAACACCAACCAGCTCATCTTTGACTGCTTCCGGCTGGCGAGTTTCATTTCCACCAACATGACGTTGCTCCCCGGCGATGTGATCCTCACCGGCACGCCGGGCGGCGTGGGTGCGTTGCAATCCGGCGACCGGCTGGAGGTTCGCATCCAGGGGCTCTCGCCGCTGATCAACACGGTGAAATGAGTGGCATATCCACTGCCGACTTGGTATTGTCCCACCATGAAGAAGCGCACGGCAAAGGCCCAGGCGGTTCGGCGGAAACATTTGTTGGCGAGTTGCGAGATCAATCGCCAGCGCTGCAACCATCTCACGGACGAGGAACGCGCGCGGTACCGCGATATGGCCTTTGCCCTCATCTACGGCCACGATGCAAAAGTCTCCGCTCGTAGCCGTTGACACAAATCTCCCAATTCTGCTCGCCGAGGGTGATGACTACGCTCTCGACGCATTGAGTCTCGTGCGCTCGCGGCTTCGGCCTGGCTTGATCCTCGTGCCTCCTACCGTGCTGCTCGAACTGGCCTACAAAGCTCAAAACGATCCCGATTCGGAAGGCCGTCGAATCACGCAGTTGGCGCTGGCAAATCTCCGTTCGCAGTGGAACTTTTGGCCGGCCAGTTTGAACTCGGTCCAGGAGGGCATCGTTACAGAGGCAGCGAGGAGACTGCGGCACGCTGCCTTGATTCCCGACGCGGAACGAAACGATGCGGCCATCATCGCCGAGTCCGCCGTGTTGAATAGTGTGCTGCTGGTGTCCGATGATTCCCATCTGCTGGACGTGGATCGCCGGCGGATGGAATCGTTGTTCCGCGAGCTTGACTTGCCCGCCCCTTTGATAGTTTCTCCACGCGAGATTGTTCGCAAATTCTACTGCTGATTTCATGCGCTGGACCCAAACCCTCATCCCGACCCTCAAGGAAGCGCCCGCCGACGCGGAGATTCTCTCGCACCAACTGCTCCTCCGCGCCGGACTGCTGCGCAAGCTGGCCAGCGGCGTTTATACTTTCCTCCCGCTCGGCCTGCGCGCCTTGCGCAAAGTCGAACGGATCGTCCGCGAAGAAATGGACCGCGCGGGCGCCCTCGAACTCCTCATGCCCGCGCTCCAGCCGCCCGACATCTGGCAGCAAAGCGGCCGCTACGAAACCGCCCGCGACGTGCTTTTCAAAGTCAAGGACAGCGCCAACCGCGAATGGGTGCTCGGCCCTACCCACGAGGAAGTGGTCACGCTCCTCGTCGCCGCCGAGATGAACTCCTACCGGCAACTGCCGAAGAACTTCTACCAGATCCAGGTCAAGTTTCGCGACGAAATCCGCCCCCGGTTCGGCTTGATGCGCGCGCGCGAGTTCATCATGAAGGACGCCTACAGTTTCGACGTGAGCGACGAGGCGGCGCAGGCCAGCTACCAGAAGATGTACGACGCCTACGCCCGCATCTTTGCCCGCTGCGGGTTGAAGACACTGCCGGTCGAGGCCGACACCGGAGTCATTGGCGGCAAGTTCTCGCACGAATTCATGGTGCCGGCGGAAACCGGTGAGAACGAAGTCGTTTATTGCGACGGTTGTGGTTATGCCGCGAATCTGGAAAAGGCGGCAAGCGGGAAAGCACCCAACACCCAACCTCCGGCCTCCAACGCGCAACTGGAAAAGTTTGCGACGCCAGGCATCGTCACCATCGAGGCGCTGGCGGCGGCCCCCTACAACGTGGCGGCCGACCGCCAGATCAAGACGCTGATCTACATTGCCGACAGCAAACCGGTCATCGCCCTCATGCGCGGTGACGACCAACTGAACGAAGCCAAGTTCGCCGGGCGGCTTGGCACGGCGACGTTCCGGCCCGCCACGGCGGAGGAAATCTTCGCAGCGATGGGCGCTCATCCCGGGAGCCTGGGCGCTGTTCAGGGGCGTCTCTCCTTGCTTGGAAAAGGCATCAAGGTCTATGCAGACGAATTGCTGCGCGGTGTGAAAGAGATGACAACAGGTGCCAATGAAGATGGATTCCACCTTCGCAACGTCGACATTGATCGGGACATTAGACCTGACAACTGGGCCGACCTGCGCACCGTGCGGGCGGGCGAGCCGTGCAAGACCTGCGGCCAACTGCTCAAAATCCGCCGCGCCATCGAGGTCGGCCACGTGTTCAAGCTCGGCACGAAATACAGCGAGAAGCTCGGCGCGCTGTTTCTCGATGACGCCGGCAACCGGAAGCCGGCGGTGATGGGCTGTTATGGCATCGGCATCACCCGCACGCTGCAAGCCGTCATCGAACAAGGCAACGATAAGGACGGAATCATCTGGCCGCTCGCCGTCGCACCCTACCAGGTTTGCATCACGCCGCTGAACGTCTCACCTGAAAGCCCGGGCATGAAACTGGCGGAAAGATTCTACGGCGAACTCAGCGGGCAGGGCATTGAAGTGATTCTGGACGATCGGGATGAGCGGCCAGGTGTGAAGTTCAAGGATGCCGACCTGGTCGGTTTCCCAATCCGTATCAGCATCGGAGAGAAATCACTGGCGAAAGGCGAAGTGGAGATCAAGCCCCGCGGAGGCACCGTACAGCCGGTGAAGATCGAAGTCGCGGTCAGCCGGGTTCTCGAACTCGTCAAAGCGGCGCAAAGCGACGCGCAATCCAAGCCACTCAAGAACGCGACAGTGTTGATGCAAATGTGAAGGGCATCACAGACCGCCGGGAGCAAGTCCAATTTGCTGCGGATGCCCGATGGCCGGGCAATGGCGACAGGAGAGCGGCGCTCCGCCGTGAATTCCAACTGCCGCCCAAACGCCCGCTTAGCGGTTAGCAGTCACTAGAAAATCCGAGAATCTGAATCAGCAAGAGTGGCCGGAAACGGACTCTCTTTCCTCTATGGCCATCACTTTTGGCGGCCAATAGCTTGATCTATGGCTTTTGACCAGAAGTTTGGGAGCCAAAAGCTCGGTTCCAGCCCTGATGAGAATATCTGAAGATGTCGTACGGTTCCTTGAATTCGGCGTGAAGGAACAATCTGTTTTGTTCGCCCCAGAGCAACCACTTTCCGACGGCCTTTCCGTTTTCGAAGCGCATCCACGATGCGCAACGGCCCTCATGAAAGCTGACGAATAAACCATCCACGACGCCACCCTTGATCTGGTGGAAATTGAGAATAGACCCGTCCCGTCTGCTCAGGTTCACGTAATATCCATCGTCCGATTTCGTCCTGAATTTCGCCGTTTTCATTCCAGCGAAAGTGATTTCCTCACGTGCGTCAGAATTGGTGTATTGGAAGGTTGCCTGCCAGCCGTTACTGATGTTGCTCAAGCCAACCAAGACGGTTCCTGAAGGGCCGGTGTTGGTCGTGACGTTTTTGTATTTCAGGGGAATTCCCGCCAGCAACTGTTGTTCGGCAACCGAGAACAGGTTCGTGTTAGAAAGCACGTTCGTGTATGCTGGAGGTGGGTATGGAGGTGGCCGGTCACTGAACAATTCGTTCACAAGGATGGATATGTTGGTTTGGCTGTCTGCGTCCAAACCGGGAATGCCATGCGACCATGCCCGCGACAAGTTGCTAATCTGCCCATGCGAATGGGCCGCCATAAGCAACAGCAAAAGAATTGTGACAGGTCGTTTCATGGGAATCCGGGGCATACTCTTCCGAGGGATCGCAGCCAAATCGAGCTTCCCTGCGGAGGCATTTCAGAAAATTGAATCGTCAGGTCATATTTTTGCCCACGAATCATGAAATCGTTGACCTTTGAGCGATTTGTTGGCGACCACGTTAAAAGGTAACAGTCCATCTGTTTGACGCCGTCGCACGGAGTTATGTCTTGGGAGCTAATCGAAATCGCCCGGCTTTGTGTGCCTTTACTAATCTCGATTTCTCCACCGAAGCTCAAGTGTCCGCTCCGGCTCTGAGGAATGGCAATCACAAAATTGTAATTTCGGTCAGTTGCGACGCTCAACTCAACTCTAAGCGTGCTATTCGTGCAGTCGGCAACCTTTTGCATACGAGGACCCCGGGCGACAAGGCACGTGGCGATTGCCATCGCGAGCAACACAATCACCACCACTCCAAACAGGCCGATCGCAACGCGGAAGCGCATGACAAACGACGGCTATGGACACGGGTCGTCGCCCAGAAGTTTGTGGCCGAACGTTTCTGGAAACACGGCGTAAGGAGCCTTCACACCCGCCGCAGCTGCTGCACCACGGGCGGCATGGACACAATTGTAAAACAACCCGTTCCAGTCTGGAGGGTTTTCATGGAGATGCTTCGTGAAAAAAATCCCCCCTTTCAAATCATCAAAACCAATTTCGTAGGTCTTCTGGGCATTTTCAGTGCCTTCATTTCCAGTGTCGGGAACTTCCGTCACGCCAGTGAAGTTTCCGCCAAGCGGCAGAATCCAAGTGAGCCCATCAGGATAAAATCCGGCGGTCCTTCCTATGTAGTACGAGTAGTTGGTCCCCATGAACATGCCGATCGCACCGGCTGAAGCCTCCGTTGTGAAACGCCACCAGGCATGACCGGCGTCAGTACCAACAAAGGTTGAACACCCATTCGGGTCGGGCATTCTTGCGTAGAGCGTCAAATAAGATTTGTATTTCGTCGCCGAAACACTGAACGAGTAATAATCCACGCTCACGTGCGGGGTGATGTCCACAGTTGAATCGTCAGGGTAAATCCCGTAGGCGATTCCATTGTTGTCCAGCCAAGTTGCGCCTGGAATCGTGATGGCGCTGTAAGGAACGGTCCACGAATCAGTCGGTTGCGGAATCTCGTCTGTCGTGAGTTTCTGGTAAGCAGTCGCGCTCGCCGGCAGGGCGAAAACGTGCTTGAGTTTGCTCCCGCTTTTACCTCCCGTCCGCAGTTGAACCGTGGCTCTTGAATTGCGCGTCAGATAACCCGTGAACGGATAGTCGGTGTACGGCGACGCGGCCATTTTGAGCGAGCCGATCTCAGCCGGGATACCGGGAAAACTGTTGGTGCCAAAATCAACGAGTTCCGGGCCGGTATCGCTGTAAACAACCCAAGATTCAAAATAGCTCGCTCCATTAGTACCCCACCATTCATAGTACTCGCTGATCACGAGGTCACATTCGAGTGGGCGAATGAATGAGTATTTGCCGCCACTGGCAATATTCCATTGCCATGTGCTCACTGAAGTGGGGCAGTTTGGGAATGGGCGGGCCGTTGAGCCTGCGCCAGATACAAGAACAACTTGGGACGGTTTGTCTTGATTGGCTTTGACCGTGGTGGGCGCATTCGTTCCAGATGAGGCTGCGGCCTCGAAACTAGCAGTTCCCGCATTGGAAACTGGCACGTTGCTTGCCGACCAAGTGCCATCGCCGTTGTTCGTACCCTGAACTCCGTTAACCGAGACGGAATAGCTGGCATCGGAAATCGTGCCGCTCACGTTCACGGTGGGTTGCCACAATTGCGAATCCGGCGAAACCGGATCGATCGTCAAAACCAACGCGCTCTTAATGACGCTGATATTCGTCGCACTCGTGTTGCCAGCGGAGTTCGTCGCAAACAGGGTCCAATCATTGGTACCTGAGTTCAAGGGAAGATCCTCAATCCAGAATTTTCCATTCCGGCCAACCAAAGCATTGAAGATATTCGTCACGCCATTCGTGTTTACACTCTGGGCAATGACTGTTGCCGCCGGGTCATCTACCCAGCCGTCCCACGTGAAATTCGTCCCGCTGATTTTCGTTCCGTTCTGAGGCCAAGAAATCTGAATAACTGGTGGGTTGGTGGCGCTTGAATAATCCAGCGTGAAGCTGACGTTCGTTGTTGTTGAGTTACCAGCCAAATCAGTTGCATGAACGGCAATACTGTTGGAGCCGTTGGTCAGCAAAATATCGAAACCTTGAAAATAGTTGGTGCTGAATTCCCACTTGTTGGTATCCGTGGCTTGGCTGGTGATGAAGATCGGTTGATTTGTGAGCAATCCCGCTGCGTTTGTGATGTCGAAGGAAATGCCTCTCAAGGCTTTCAGGCTGTAACCTTGCAACTGGATTATTGGTAGCGAACAATTTGTTGTGCTGGGACTGGTCAACACCAGAAGAGGCGAAACTGTGTCTAGTTTAACTCTCGTCCATTGCCATGACTGCTCGGAAGTTGAAAGCCGTCCGCGGGCACCCACCCAAAGCTCATGCCAGCCATTCGTGACGCCGAGATTCACGGTGGCGTTGGAGCTAAATGTTGTCCAAGCCGCTGCGCCAGAATTTGTGCTGTCGAGGAGAACGGCCATACTCGCCGGCACGCCGCCAAGCACTACCAACGAGATCGGTAACGAACTGGCGTTCACGTGTTGGTTGGTCGCGAACACCCAAAACTTTATCGTGTTCGGGTCTGTGTGATTCGTGTATTCCATCCCGTTGTCGATGCCATCCCCATCGAAGTCACCGACAGCGGTTTGTTCCAGCGTTCCGAAATGTTTCCACTCCCAGCTGTCCTCCAATCCGTCGAAGTCGTAGTCCGTTTCCAGAGGATAATGAAATCCAAGGTCAGGCGGGTTCGTATCGCTGATCGCCGGAGGCGGCGGATAGGTGGTCATCTGCTGGATGGCCGCCAGCAACTGAGCATTGATATTCGTCGTGCCCGCGTTCCGATTGGTGCTGCCAGCCGAGAGATAGTGACTGCCCGCAGGCCCGATTTGGAACACACCCGCGTCCGACGCCAGCTTCACCACATTGTTGGTCGTGATGTCGTACCATGCGTACAAGTTGGCCCAGTTCGTCACCGCCGCCAGCACGCAATTCGTCAGGCCCACTACCGTGTAGCCAAAGTCCTGATGGAGCAACCGGTCGCAACGGCTCACCGTCAGGTGCTCGCCGGAGATGTACGTCTCAATCTCGCCCGGCTCCGATGAGCCGACGAATCCCGCGATAGCCACGTCGCAACGATCCACCAGCAGGTTTTGGAAGACATAATACCCCATGTTCAGCGCATACGCCTGGATCGCGGCGGTGCAGTCAATGAATTGAGCGTTGCGAAGTTGGTACGGCTGCGAGCTCGATCCCCGATAAACGCCGAACGCGAGGCCCAGATGAGAGAAGCGCACGTTTTCCAGCACAAACGTCCCGCCCTCGTCCGACAAATCCAGAGCTACGCCGCCCGTGACGCGGGCCGGAACACCCGTACTGCCCGGCAACACGTCGCCCACGGAATCATCCGAATAGGAAGTAAACGTTGCCGGAGTCCAGTCGTCCGTTTCGCATACGATGTCCTCGAGGAAATTAATCTGACCCAGTCCGTTTGTCGAAAACTTGACCACGGCCCCGGCTTGGATCGTCGGCAACAGGATATTGACCGCGTCCTCCACGAGGTAGGTCGTTCCACCTTGAAACGTGAAGAAATCTTCACTCTCCAAAAGCTCGTAATCAACGACCACACTGGAGGGGTCCAACCCCGACGCGGCGAGTTGAATTTGCTCCATGCTGGCGTAGGCCCGGAAGTGATCGCGCGGCAGGCCGGCCTCCCGCGCCGCGTGCGGGATGCGGCGCGAACCATTCACCGCCAGCCCGCCGGACGTGGAAGCCGGACCCGCTGCCAGTCGAGCCAACATCGGTTCAAGCAGCTTGAATTCTACTGACTCCGTCAGCACGGGCCGGCCATTCACGACTTCGAACTTCTTTCCCACGCGCACAGCCCTGGAACCGTTGGTCGAACCCAACTCGAACACCGTCCCGGCCCTCATGCTGAGACTGCCAAAACCCAATTCGTCATCGGTGAAATCCGGCTCCGCCATCCCAGCGCGCGTCAGAGGGTCCTGTTCCGCTCGCAGCACCCGCCGTTTGGCGCGCGGCATCACGGTTTCAGGAGCGAACTCCGTGTAGCACTCCAGCCGCGTCTTGTCGGAAAACCCCGGCGGCAGCGTCAAGGATTGCTCCAGCACCACGTGTTGATGAAACCCCGCCCGGGTCACCAAGTAACGAATCGAGCCGCGAAGTCCCTGGAAACAATCGCGAAAGACGATTTCGTTGGTCGCCGCGCCCCGTTGCGGAGCGCAATCCTTGATCTCTGACAAAAGCGTGTGCTTGCCATCCACCGGATCCCACAGCCCGAGTCCTACCGGGTTCGAAATGAGCCGAATGCCATTTGGTCCGAGGACATCCACGCTCCCGCTCAAGTTCAGATTCGTCGCCAGCACGACCTTTGCGCGGCCGTACTGGGCCACGATTCCATCGGGATAGACCTGCCACTCCGGGCGGCTCGGCAACCATCGTTGCGTCACCTCATCGAAATAGCTCAAACCCGTCGCCAAGGTAGTGAACGTGTTTGTCTGACAGCACAGGCGGCCGGCGGCGTTCGTGCGCGCTGTGATCCGCTGGTAGATGCTGAGATGCGCGTTGCGGTGCGACACCGTGTAGGGACCAACCCTCTCAGGCGACACTGTCAGCGGCTGGCTCATGGCAGCGAGTGCCGTGAGCAAAACCATGAATGGGCAAAGCAGCACACGGAGCATGCCTTGGAGGACTTCTCTCGTCATCTGCATATCATTCCCTTTTGTAGCAAGCCCCGCCCGCCTGCCAAATGGGCGTGACTACTCACGCCCCGTCTCAGGCACTGGCGTGCCCCCAAAGAAGCGCTTTCGGCACGCCCGTTCCGGGCGTGCTTCGAGCACCGCTTTTGGGTCCGTGAAAATGCCAGTTTCGAGACGGACAGCGGCCGAAGCCCGCAGATTGTTGACGGCGATTAGTTATTCATCACAACGCCGGTTCTACTCCGGTCCCTAGGGATTGCAAACAGATTCTTTTCCAAGAACGCCGATGAATGATTTATGGAGGGGCAGCCGCCCTCCACATTGGTTGGCGAATGGTCCTGATTTGTTCGTATTGGAGCCGAGTGAACCTCGCGTTCCGCGCATGGTGAGTTGAACACAATTCTCCGTTGCGACCGGAATTCGCCCAACACGGCAGTAATCCTCGCGCGGTTAGCTCGGAGCCTACGTCGTCACCGGCGCGGACTCGTTAGGCGGCCCCGCGCGACCATCGAGCGCAGCGCGGACCGCGCGGGCGAGCGTCGTGCGCGTGTAGGGCTTCTGGAGAAGGCGCGCGTTGTTTTTCGCCAGGAACGCTTCGCTGACTTCATCCACCGTGTAGCCGCTCATGAAGACGACCTTGAGGTTCGGCTGCCGCGCCAGGAGATTATCCGCCAGCTCGACGCCCGAAACGCCCTCGGGCATGACCATGTCGGTGAGCAGCAAGTGAATCGCCCCGGAGTAACGGTCCCAGGTTTCCAGGGCCGCGCGGCCCGACGCGGCGTCCAGGACGTGGTAGCCGCATTCTTCGAGGATCACGCGGGCCATCTCGCGCAGCACCGGTTCGTCTTCGACAATGAGGACGGTTTCGGAACCGCCGCGCACGAACGCCGTCGGATCGGTCCCACGCGGTGTGTCCTTGCCTTCCTGACCGCTGACGGGCAGGAAGACGCTGAAGGTGCTGCCGCGGCCTTCCTGGCTTGAGACTTCGACCCAGCCGTCGTGCTGCTTGACGATGCCGTAAACGGTCGCCAGACCCAGGCCCGTGCCCTTGCCGACTTCCTTCGTGGTGAAGAACGGTTCGAAAATCCGGTTGAGGGTGGCGGCGCTGATGCCGCAACCGGTATCCGAGACGCGGAGGCAGACGAAATTGCCGCACCGTGCCTCGGGTCGCGTGACCACGTAGGCCTCGGTGACTTCAACGGCGTTGACGCTCAGGGTGAGCGTGCCGCCCGAAAGCATCGCGTCGCGCGCGTTGACGGCGAGGTTCATGATGACCTGCTCGATCATGCCGGTGTCGGCATGGACCAACGGGAGCACCGCCGGCGGATGGAAATCGAGCTTGATCGGTTCGCCGAGCAGGAGTTTGAGCATCTTGGTCAAGTGGCCCACGACGTCGCGCAGGTCGAGCACGCGGCGCTGAATGACGTTCTTGCGGCTGAACATCAGCAGTTGGCGCGTCAGGTTGGCTGCGCGCTCGGACGCGAAGTACACCGCCTGCGCGGAATCGAACAGCTCGGGTTGCAGGTTCGGCCGGGCCATCAAAAGCCCAGCGTGGCCCTGGATCACGGTGAGCATGTTGTTGAAATCATGCGCCACGCCGGCGGCAAGCTGCCCCACGGACTCCATCTTCTGCGACTGGCGCAATTGCGCTTCGAGGTTCAAGCGCTCGGTGATGTCCTCGACGTGGACATGCACGACGCGGCTCTGACCGACCGGGTGGAACGACCAGGACAAGGTGCGGCCTTCGATCCGGGTTTCGTGACGCACCATGCTCTGGCCGCTGGCCAGACTAGACGCGACGATGCCCGCCACGTCCTCGGGCAGGAGTTCGCGCGGATGGGGTCGCTCGATGGCCGTCGCGAGTTGTTGCGCCGCGTCGTTGCAGTACGTGATGGTGCCGTCCTCGGCCAGTTCGAGAGCGGCGTTCGGACTGAACTGAACGAACGCGGCCAGCTTCTGCAACTCCGCCTCGGCGCGGCTGCGTTCCGTAGCCATGGCGAGCGCGGTCGCGACGCCCAGGAGAAAATGCACCTCCTCGCCGGTGAACTCCCGTTTGCGCGCGGTGTGGGCGGTGAGCACGCCGAACGGCCCATGGCGTGTGGCGATGGCCACGCAGACGCTGCTCACGACACCGCGTTGCTGCCAGAGGGGCGGCGTTTTGAAGCGTTTATCGGTTCGCACATCCGACAGCATCACCGGTTCGCCGGTCGTCAACGCGAACCCCGCCTGGGTTTCCCCGTTCACCTCGGCGAGCGTGGTGCCCGGCTGTTCGTCCCGCCATCCCACGCCCGCGCGCAGGAGCAGCTTCGCTCCGTCCACCGAGAGTTCGAGCACCTCACAAAACTCCAACTCGAGCGTCTGGGAAACGAGCATGACGGCTTGTTGGAACAGGGCCTGGTTGTCCTTGTGGATCAGCGCAAACTGGCCGAGCGCGGCGACGACCGTTTGCTGCAAGGCCCGGTTGAGCAGGGTGTGTTCGGTTTGTTCGCGTTCGGCGGCCCGCTGCTGGAGAGCGTCGGCCATCGCGTCGAACGCGCCCGCCAATTCCCCCAATTCGCCCGGCGGCGACCGCAGTTGGGTGCGGCTGGTCAGGTCGCCCGCCTGGATTTTTCGCGAAACGCCCAACAACACCCGCACCTGGCGAAGGATGAATCGTTCACCGCCATACCACGCCGCCGCCAGCGCGAGCAAGCCCACAATGAACCCCATCCACGGCAGGTCCGCCCAGTAGGTGAACACTGCCGCCGGGGCGACGGCCACGAAAACCGTGAGCGCCAGGCTCACCCGCAGGCTGGAGAGGTTGATCATCGGGGCGAAGCGATTCCGCTCGAATCCATCGGCTGCACGGCGAAGCCTAGTCCGCGGTGCCTGGCGTGGCAAAATCAAATTGCATCCGCGCCGGCGTTCTGGCCTGCTTCCCGCCCCGACGACACGATGCAATCCGACCGCTCCTTCCCCAATGCCGGCATGGCGCTCGTTCTGACCGTCGGCGTCGTGGTGTTGCAGATCATCTGCTCGATCCCCTTGGAAATCGCGGGCACAATTTACGCAGCGGTGACGCATCGTCCCACACCTCATCTCACCCAACATCCGCTCGTCCTGGGCATCATCAACATTCTGGCGTTTGGCGGAATGATCGCCCTGGGTATCCGCCTGGCGCGCGTGCCAACGCGGGAAATCTTCGCCCTGCGGCCCGTTCGTCCGGTGCTGCTGCTGCCGATTCTGATCGGCACACTCGGGGCGACCGCATTGCTGTCCGAGGCGGACAACCTCTTCCGGTATGTGTTTCCCATGCCGGAAATGATTGCGGACTTTTTCCGCGATCTGGTTTCAAAAGAGGCGGGTTGGTGGAGTCCGTTTTTCGTGATGGTGCTGGTGGCGCCGACCACCGAGGAAGTGATG